>JAANMX010001374.1_pt1 | contig 28011 bp, 23 predicted proteins | sample 7279681 | NCBI WGS metagenome assembly JAANMX01 (sample SAMN14094542, study PRJNA606508) | bioreactor metagenome | isolation source: A lab-scale SPAN reactor treating ammonium-rich wastewater day 351 | place: Ireland: Galway | collected 2018-01-01 | reverse complement strand
CACCGGCGGACGCAGCGCGATGTTCACGCCATCGGGGACGATGTGGGTGCACACCGGCGGTGCGAACTTCGTCGCTGCGGACGGCTCTGCGAAATGGCGGCGCCTCGGCGCGGCCATAACACCGGCCAATACGGATGGCAACACCGACCCGTACACCGGCTATAACGCCGACGGCGTCCCCGGATCCTACTGGTGGGATGGCTGCCACGCATGGTTGTTCCGTCCGAACGTCAACTGGTAGACCTCTCTGTAAGCGCCGGATATGGCGCTGCCGATTACCGGTCCGCCCCTCGCAAGAGGGGCGGCTCCGCTTGTACAGGCGCAATCCGTAAGTGAGGCCAGCGCTCGGGCGTTATTCGGCTGTACCGCGATTACCGTCTCGGCTTTGAATCCGCCTGTATCCGCCTCAACCCCTCATCGCCGCCGTGCTACAATGACCCATGGACGAGCGGTCACTACAGGTACTGGAGCTGCCTGAGGTCCTCGAACGCGCTGCCTCCTTCGCCACCAATGAGATGGGCCGCCTTGCCTGTCTGGCGCTTGCGCCCTCCCCCGATCCTTCCGTCGTGATACGACGAAATCAGGAGACCCGCGAGGCTCGATACCTGCTTGACCACCGAGCTGCGATGCCTATGGGTGGCATTCGCGATATCCGCGAATCAGTCGAACGGGCCGTGATAGGCCAGGCTATACCTCCTGCGGAGTTGCTGGACATCGCCCAGACGATCGCGGCGGCTCAGCGACTCCATCAGCATCTGAGGACCCGGGCGGAGACCGTGCCCGCGCTAGCCGAGATCGCGGCAACGATGCGGATACCGCCGATGATCGGACAGCGTGTGGCCGATTGTATCTCGGATAACGGAGAGATACGGGACACGGCCTCGCCGGAACTCGCGCGAATCAGAAGCCAGCGACGGCAGGCGCACGATCGCCTTATCGAACGCCTGAATGCCGTTCTGGCCAGCGAGCGGACCCGCTCCTACATACAGGAGCCGATCATCACCAACCGAGAGGGCAGGTACTGCATCCCCGTCAAGGCGGAGTATCGATCTCAGTTCGGCGGAATCATCCACGATGTCAGCGCGAGCGGCGCTACGGTGTTCGTCGAGCCAGGCCCATGCATCGAGCTCGGAAATAAGCTCAAGGAGCTGGCGATCCGAGAGGAGCAGGAGATCGTCCGTATCCTTGGTCAGCTATCGGAACTGGTCGCCCGACATAGTGATGATCTGAGGACAATGCTCGAGTGTCTGGCGCACCTGGACCTGATCCACGCGCGAGCGCTATTCGCCGACAAGCTTGGAGCCCACGAACCGAGCTCAGCGCCCCCGGGTGTCATCCGTCTCTTTTCAGCACGGCATCCTCTCCTCACAGGCGATGTCGTGCCCATCGATATCGAGATCGGCGACCGATTCGATGTCCTGATTCTGACCGGCCCCAACACGGGCGGAAAAACCGTAGCGTTGAAGACTGTCGGGCTTTTCGTGCTCATGCACCAGTGCGGCCTCCAGATCCCCGCCTCACCCGACAGCAGTCTGGCGGTATTTGAGCAGGTATATGCCGATATCGGCGATGAGCAGGATATCCGCCAATCACTGTCCACATTCAGCGCCCATATGCGCAATCTCGTGCGGATCCTCGGCGACGCCGCCGATCGAAGCCTCATCTTGCTGGACGAGATTGGGGCAGGAACCGATCCGACTGAGGGCGCTGCGCTGGCCCGTGCGATCTTATCGAGGCTGCAATCCCGGGGAGCGCGTGTGATCGCTACGACCCATTACGGCGAGCTCAAGGAATACGCCTATTCGACCTCTCGCGTCGAAAACGGTACGGTTGAGTTCAATCGTGAGACCCTGTTGCCCGCGTACAGGGTCCTCATCGGCATTCCCGGAAGCTCGCATGCGCTCTATATCGCACGCCGCCTCGGATTGCCGGAGGAAGTCGCGCGCGAGGCGGAATCCCAGATCGGGTCCAATGAGCATACCGTCACGACGATGCTGGAGCAGATCGAGGCGAGCCGGCGCGCGGCCTATGAACAAGAACAGGCTGCCGCGGCGGCGCTCCGCGACGCCGAGCGCTATCGGGCCGATTATGAGCGACGAGCTACAGAGATCAGTGACATAAGGCGGACCATCCGCAGCGAGGTGGAAGACGAAGCTCGCGCGGTTCTCCGCCGGACATCGGAGAAAGCCGAGAACGTCCTCGCGGAGCTGCGGAAGATGAATAAAGGCTCACGCAAGGGCGCCGCCGCGCGAAAGAAGCTGATTGAGATCAAACAAGAGGCCGTAGCGGCCTTGACCGAGGATGTCACAGAGGAACCGATCGCCGAGACGCCTGTGGACCATCGCTTTCGAAAGGGCGACCACGTGCGGGTATTGAGCCTCGGCGCCGATGGGAGGATCCTGGATGATCCGGCACACGGTGAGGCGCAGGTGCAGGTGGGCTCGATGCGCGCCACACTCCCGATCGACGTGCTCCGGCCGATTGCGGCGCCTGCAAAGCCTATCCTACCGAGCTCCTCAAGGATCGCGACCGGCATAGCCCTGAAGAAGGCGATGCATGTCGACCGGGAGATCATGATCCGGGCTATGCGCGTGGAGGAGGCCGAACAGATCCTGGACCGGTATATGGACGATGCCTTCGCCGCCGGCTTTCGCGAGGTACGGATTATTCACGGCAAAGGGACGGGCGTGCTCCGCAAGTTCGTCCATGAGTACCTGCGAACCCATCCGCTCGTCGCGGGACAACGACGGGCCGATGATGCAGACGGCGGAGACGGCGCCACGATCGCCGTCTTCAAAGAGTAGTCGAACCATGCGCCGTTCGGATGTCGATATCGCCCCGGGTTCGGCTGAAGAGAGCGCGCTCGTCACGCTGGCAGCCTGGGCGCGGGGTTATGCCTATGCCCCGTACGCACATACGGCCTGCGGCGCGGCAGTCGTTGCCGATGATACGCGAACCTTTCACGGCAGCAGCATCGAAAACGCGTCGCTCGGACTGAGCCTCTGCGCCGAACGGGCGGCCATTTCGTCCGCCGTGTGCGCCGGCGTACGTCGGATCCTCGCCGTCGTAGTGGTAAGCGCCGCCGATCCGCCAGCTCTTCCGTGCGGCGCGTGCCTCCAGTGGATCGCGGAGTTTGGCGGTCCATCGACCATGATCATCAGCGCGGCGGTGTCCGGCAAGGTCCGGCGGCTGCACCTCCGCGATTTGTATAAGGAGCCCTAGGGAAGACATGAACGCAGCGTCGCAGGCCCCGTACGCCGTCCAGTTCGGCGCAGGCAATATCGGTCGGGGTTTCATCGCCCAACTGTTCCACGAAAGCGGGCTGCAGGTTGCGTTCGTCGATGTCATGGAACCCGTCGTGGATCGGCTGAACCGCGATGGCCGATACATCATCCGGATCGTCGGCCCGGGGGCCTGCGACGTGCCTATCACGGGTATCTGCGCGATCCATAGCCTGGATCGCGAACGGATTGCGGAAGCCGTAGCCGGGGCGACGATCGTCTGCACGGCGGTCGGCGCAGCTTCTCTGCGAACGGTGGCTCCGGCGATCGCCGATGGTTTGATCCTTCGGCACACACGCACAGGGAGTCCTCTGAACATCCTCGTGTGCGAAAACCTTCATGCCGCGGGCAAGATCCTCCGTTCCCACGTCAGGCGTAATCTGCCCCGTACCCTCCGAGAACCCGTCCTCGAGAACACGGGGTTCGCCCAGGCTGTGGTCAGTCGGATGGTGCCCCTTCAGACCGTCGCCGAGGACGGGCCCCTACTCGTGCGCGTGGAAGCCTACAAGCGTCTCCCGATCGATCGATCCGCCATCGTCGGCGCATTACCCGATATAGCGGGAGTCGAACCCGTCGATAACTTCGCAGCCCATGAGGCGCGCAAGCTCTACACGCATAACTGCGCCCATGCCACGCTAGGCTACCTCGGATGGCATGCCGGGCACGAATACGGGTATCAGGCTTTGCGCGATAGCCGTCTGCGACGGACGCTCGATGCGGTACTCACGGAGACAGGTACGGCGCTGATCGCCCGTTTCGGGCTCAGCCCGGAGGAGCACAAGGCGCATATCGCGGATCTTCTCGAACGGTTCGCCAATGTGGAACTCGGCGACACCTGCTTTCGTCTCGCTCGAGACCCGATTCGGAAGCTGGCCCCGAATGATCGATTGGTGGGCGCCGCCCGAATGTGTGAAGGCGAACAAGTCGAACCCATCGCGCTGGCGGAAGTCATCGGCCAGGCGCTCCGTTTCGATCCGGCCGAGGATCCCTCAGCCCAACGACTTCAACAAAGGATCGCCTCGGACGGCATACGGAACGTCCTGCATGACGTTTGCGGTCTCGCGCCCGGCGAGCGCCTGACGGCCCGAGTGCTCAGCGCCTATGCGGGCCGAGCCAGCGTATAGCGCTACCGACAGGAGATAGGCTAATGAACGACATGGTACGGGAGATTCGCGAGCAACCGGATTGGATCGAACGAGCTCTCGAACTCGAACAGTCGAGCGTTCAAGCTCTCGTCCGCGCGATGAGCGATCGAGACATCAAACACGTGATCATCGCGGCGCGCGGCACCTCGGACAACGCGGCAACCTATGCCAAGTATCTCTTCGAGATCGTGGCAGGCATTCCGGTCGCTCTGGCGGCTCCATCGGTCTATACGCTGTATGATGCAACGCCCGCCGCACCCGGCACCCTGGTCATGGGCATCTCACAGTCGGGGCAGGGTACCGACGTCGTCCATGTGCTCGCGGCCGCGCGTAAAGCCGGCGCCCTAACCGCCTGCATCACCAACAGCCGGGACTCGGCGATTACACGGGTTAGCGAACATACGCTCCTGTGTCGGGCCGGGGATGAGAAGGCCGTCGCTGCTACGAAGACCTACACGACGTCGCTGGCTGTGGTGGCGCTCCTCGTAGCATCCCTTACCAGAAACGTTGAACTGCAGGAGGGCCTGGCGAAGATACCGCAAGCGATGCGGAGCGCCCTCGACCTCGACGAGTATCTCCACGGCGCCGTCGAACGCTACCGGTACATGGAGGAATGCGCCGTGTTGGCCCGGGGCATCAATCAGGCCACCGCACTGGAAACGGCTCTCAAACTGACGGAAACCTGCTATATACTGGCGAAACCGTACTCGGGAGCCGATTTCCTCCACGGTCCTATCGCCATGGTAGATGCGGGCTTCCCCTGCATTCTCTTCGCCCCGGAAGGCAAGGCCTTTGCCTCTCAGGTCGACCTGGCGCACAAGCTTACGGAGCGGGGCGCTGAGTTGATCGTTATCGCAGCCAGTTCCGACGCCCTTGAGGCCGCGACAACCCGAGTTCAGATCCCGATCACCGGGATACCGGAACTCCTGAGTCCCCTGCCGTTCATCGTGCCGGGACAGCTATTGGCGTACCATCTCTCCAGAACCCGCGGGAATAACCCTGATGCACCTCGGGGACTGAATAAGGTAACACTCACCCGATAGGAAATCCTAATGGTCCAACCACAACGCCTGATCTCTACCTTTACCGACCTGTGCCTGATCAACAGCCCGGCCCGCCGCGAGGCTGCCATCGCAGACCACCTGCAGAGCGCCCTCGAGGCCCTTGGCCTGCGCTGCGTGCGCGATCGCGCGGGCGATGTCGTCGGCGGCACAACGGGGAATCTGATTGCGACACTGCCCGGGACCCTGCCGGACCGTCCAATGATCTTCCTGGCGGCCCACATGGATACCGTAGAGCCGACCGAAGGGATCACGATCATCCGTGACGGTGATTGGATCAAGACCGATGGAACGACGATACTGGGCGCCGATGACCGAGCGGGAATCGCTCCGATTCTGGAAGCTCTCCGCGTGGTACAGGAACAGAACCTCCAGCACGGAGGGATTCAGGCGGTCTTCACCGTATGCGAGGAAATCGGCCTGCTCGGAGCGAAAGCGCTGGACCGGAGTCTGATCGAAGCGTCATTCGGCTTCGTTCTGGACAGCGGGCCGCCCGTTGGCAGCGTGGTAACCAGCGCACCGACACAGGATAGCTTTGACGTCCGGATCATCGGTCGTCCGGCCCACGCGGGCGCTGAGCCGGAGAAAGGGATCTCGGCGATCCAGGCGGCGGCCCGCGCGATTGATCGGATGAGATTGGGCCGAATCGATCCGGAGACGACGGCCAACGTTGGCGTCATCCAGGGCGGCGACGCCACGAACATCATCTGCGCCGAGGTCCAGCTCAGAGCCGAGGCCCGCAGCAGGGATCCCCGCAAGCTTGAGGTCCAGGTCCAGCACATGGTCGATGCGTTCAACGAGGCGGCTGGTCATTATGGCGCAACCGCCGAGATCGACATCCACCATCAGTACGATGCCTACAATATCGCCGTGGATGCCCCGAACGTAGCCCTTGCGTTGAGAGCAGCCGAACGAATGGGACTGCCGACACGGACACGCGCCGTGGGCGGCGGCAGCGATGCGAATGTATTCAACAGCATCGGCATGGCCGCCTGCGTGCTCGGCACCGGCATGACTGATGTCCACACTCATGACGAGCGGATCGATGTCCGCGACCTGGTGGCGACGGCGGAATGGGTCGTGGCTATCATCAAGGAGGCCGCTTCATCCTGATGTTGGCCCTGATCCAGGGACAGGTCGAGACCGTAGACGCAAGCGCCCCGGAGGCCCTGCGACTCACCGTGCGGACCGAGTGCGGTGTACGGCACGCGATCGCATATACCGAACTGATCGGTCCCGTATTGGCGGGCGATCGGGTGCTGCTGAACACCTGGGCGGTGGAACTCGCTCTGGGCACCGGCGGTACGGATTTTGTCGTTTCGGTCGATCGACCCGTTCGGCGCGCCGAGCCACCCGGGCATATCATGAAGCTCCGCTATACGCCGCTGCAGGTCCCCGTTGCCGCGGTCGAAGCGCCCGAGAGCCCGCACCATAGTGCGATGCGCCGGTTCGCAACGCTGTCAGCCATGCCCGTCGTGTGCGCGGAGCTGCACAGTCAGATCCCCGCCATCGCCGCCGCGGCGAAATGGCAGACCGATGGCGATGCGCGGATCGCCTATATCATGACGGACGGGGCGGCGTTGCCCGCCGCGCTGAGCCGCCTCATTCCGCGGATGCGGGAGCGGGGCTTGATCGATTGCTGCATCACGGCAGGGCAGGCGTTCGGCGGCGATTTGGAGGCGGTCAACATCTATTCCGCGCTCGCGGCAGCCCAGACGGTCGCGAAATGCGACATAGCGATCGTCGGACAGGGCCCCGGCAACGCCGGAACGGAGACCCCGCTCGGCTTTTCGGGCATGGACCAGGCGATCGCGCTGAACGCCGCCTCAGGCCTTGACGCCACGCCCATCGCCGCGGTGCGCCTGAGTTTCGCAGACCCGCGGCCGAGGCATGTTGGCCTGAGCCATCACACCGGCACCGTTCTTAGCTGCGGCACGCTCTGCCCTGCGCTCGTGCCGATCCCGCGACTGTCGTCGCCCGAGGACGCATCGCTTCGTCGACGCCTTAGTTCGATGGGCATCCTCCATCGACACGAGGTGATTACCGTCCACGCCGAGCCGGCTCTCGAAGCCCTTCTTGCCACCGGCATCGAAGTCACGACGATGGGTCGAGGCATTCAGGAAGAGCGGGCGTTCTTCCTCGCCGCCGGCGCCGCTGGGCTCGTGGCGGGCCAATGGCTCGAAGGGATCGATCTCAATAACGAGGCGACGAGGACGGAAGCCGCACCATTCCCCTAGTTCGCGATCGGCGGATCGCGGTCAGCGTCGTGCGGGAGGGGTATACAGGTTGTTCCCTTCGTTGCTCTCAGCGATTCGACCATCGGGATCGGCGGCCCAGATGAGCGGCGTCACCGGCATCTCCCAGCGGCCGCCCGGCTTCAGAAGCGGTAGCCGCAGGGTTCGCGAGGTCACCTGTCGGTCCATGCCGTTCAGCGGCATTCGAAACTTCCGACCGCGCTGTACCGCCCCTTGCAGCCAGACGGTCTGCTCAGCGCCGATCTCCAGTACCAGCGCCGCTGGCTTCCTCGGACCAATCGTGACATCGAAGCAGGCCGTCTGCCACGATCGCGTATCCGCACCAGCGCGAAGACGCCATCGCCCGCCGCCAACCGGCTCCGGCCCAGCGCCTTCGGGCGAACTGCGGCCAGCCTCCGCTTGAATCGCCTTCAGGCCTGTGATCGTGAGGTGGCCCTCAAGCCGTCGATACTGCACAAAGACCAGGGCGCGCGTATCGTCGTACCGAACGACGCGGAGCGCGGCGTCCGCGCGGTCCGGTATCGGACCGTACGGTTCATCGAAGGGCCGCAGGAACGGACATGCGCTCGGGTGGCCGACGACGGTAACGGAGCGCGCGGCTGAGGAGCCCCCGTTGACGAGCACGGCTCGCCCCTTCGCGGTCCGCTCCCATCGGAGGTCCGGCAGCGACCGACGGCGTACCCAGATGGGCGATGACCATGCGCGATGTCCATCGGCCTGGATCACCTCGACGAGAAACGGTTGCGCCTCCGCGGCAGGTTCGCCCAACGACACCGACAGGTCGAGATCCCGTTTGCCCGTCGGTCGAAACTGGGTCCGGACCCGTTCGCCGTCGAAAAGGTTCACATATCGGATCTCCGATGTTCCAGCCACCGAGATTACGGCCTTCGCCTCATGATCGGTATAGTGGACCTCGCCCATGCCGGCGCCGCCGATGCGGACATCCAGATAGATCCGGGCGCCGGAGGTTGCGTAGACCCGGCGCCTATGATAGGCGTCGATAAGCGCCTCGGCCGTGGTCCCATCCGTCAGGACCGCCGTCAATCCTGGCGGCCGAGCGGATCCATGGGGAGCTCCAACGGCGGGATCGATGCCCGGCAGGCCGGAAGCGGCGCCGCCATCGCCCGCGAGCCCAACCGAGAGGCCGCGACCCGCCACGCGAAACAGACTCATGGCTCGCGGATCGGTGACTCCTCCGAGAACCGGGTCGGTGACGCCATAGCCGGGGAACGACATGCCCGCAGAGGAGTAGCACTCTAATATCGACACAGAACCTCTTCCCCGCACGCCCAGAGCCGTGTAGGGGATCGAGGCCGCATCCAGATGCGCGATCATCAGTGATGGCCGCAGACCGTCCACGACGACGGGATCCCACGGCCACACGACGCTGGAAAGCCGGCTTAGTTGGGACCATCCTGGCAGTCCATCCTTGAAGTACGCTCCAACGGATCCCAGCGAGGCCATCGGTATCGTAACGCCGGCTATCGCCGTAAACCGGTCCGGCCCGTTCGCTGCGCGCACGGCGCCGGACAGCGCATTCCACGCCACCTCGAGATTCGGCGACGATTCGGCGCGATCGCCGCGACGCTCGGCAGACCGCGTTGATAGGTCGATCGGCATGGATAGACCCGCGAAGTCAAGGCCGCCGATCCGTCGGCAGTCCCGCAGGTACGCCTCCGGATGTCGTCCACCTTCGGGACCATCGGATCCATCCCCACGCAGGCTTCCCCAGCGGACCGACGGCCGATCATCCTCCCGGCAGACCGTCGGATTGCCCTCGAGCCACGGTTCGACGACATCCGACGACGCACGACGAGCTCGGATACGGTAGATACCCTCTTGCCCAATGGTGACCCCCTCCTGCACCAGCACGGAATCGTCGTCGTGTTGAAACACGAGGCGCTCGGGAAGGCCCGTCATACCGGGCGGGACGGCGATCTCGATCGGGCCCGTATACGGCTGCGCTGGCGGCGTTCCCGATTGATCGCATAGGACGAACCGAACCGGGAAGCCGCGCCCCGGCCGACACGTAGTCGGTGCGATGATCCGGAGCGATAACGGAGCACGGGCGCCCAGACCATCCTGAGCGGATCCCCTATCCGCTTCGACCTCCGATCGCTGACGGCTGACAGACGTCGATGCCGAGGGCCGGCGATCCCGAACCCGATCGCCGCCCATCGATATCCCAATGCCGACCGGAGCCATGGCCGCCACGACGAGGATCAGCGACGTTCTCCGCCTCATGAGACGCCTACCTGTTCCATATCCGGATACGCACACTGTATCCGATATCGGACCATCGAGCGTCTAACGCACGGGGCGGTGTCGGCTGCTCGCGCGGTCGCCGGACGCTCCGACCGGGACCAAGAGCACAGAGACAAATGAAGGCGTTCACCCTGATCGAGACGCTGGTCGTACTGGCGATCCTCGCGATCGTCGCGTCGATCCTGCTGCCCGTCCTCTGGTCGGCAAGGGCGATGGCTCGTCGGACGGGCTGCACCTCGAACCTCCGTCAGATCGGCGTCGCTGCCCGTCTGTACCGAGAGGACTACGAGGCATATCCTCTGCGTCTCTCGAGTCTGGCGCCGCACTACCTTGGCGATCCCCGTCCCCTTGTCTGCCCGAACGATGCACTCCAAGGGCGTCATGCTGGCACCGATAGGCTGGAAGGGATCTCGTTCCTCAGCTCCGGCGTCAGCTATGACTACGTACCCCGATGGACGCGTGCGATCGAACTGGGCTGGTGGATGCCGCCTCCCTATTTCGGCCCGGGCAAGTGGGATGAGTTGACACCGCTGGCCGATTGCCAATGGCACTGGGCAACCGCCTTTCATGCAAGCTGGTGGGACAACGATTCGAACGCACGGGGATGGACGCTGATCTTGACGGCCGGCGGTTCCGTACGAAAGGTCCGTGTAGAAGATCCTGTGGCCCACTTTACGCCGGATGCCTATCGTTAGGCAGGCCCGCTATTGCTTCGCCCTGCCTGCTGCTCAAGACGGTTGACGGTGCGCAGCGCGGCTCGGCGGCGTTCCATCGCCTGCTCCACCTTGAGCACGAGAACTTCGTAGGTGTCGACGCCGGGAACGTTCTTTTCGAGATAATCGAAGGCGCCCCTGCGCATCGATTCGACGGCATTGGAGACGTTGCCATATGCGGTCAAAACGATCACCTCGGTAAAGAGATCCCTGGCGATGGCGTCGCTGAGTACCTTCAAGCCGCTATCGGGATCTTCCATGGACATATCCGTTACAACCGCATCGAAGGCTTTCGGGCGTGAGTGGAGGATCATCCGCGCTTCCTCGGCATTGCTGGCCGTGGTGATCTCATGCCCCTCGCGTTGGAGACGCCGCCTGAGCGCCGCACAAACCTCTTCTTCGTCATCAACGACCAGGATCTCGGCCATGATCATGTTCCTTCTTATCCCGTGATGTCCAGCTCGACGCCCGGCGCTAACGCTTCGGATCGCCGCCAGAGCCGCGCGGATTCTGCTCCGCATCAGCAATCGGCAGAAACACAAGGAAGCTCGCGCCCTGGCCCGGTCGTCCGTTTTCCACAATACGCCCCTGATGTGCGTCGATGATCCCCTTCACGATGCTGAGGCCCAGACCCATCCCCTTGGCTCGGGTCGTATGGAACGGCTGGAAGATCCGCTCCTTCTCGTCCGCAGGCACTCCCGGGCCCGCATCACGAAACTCGATGGCGATGTAGTCGCGACTCTGACCAAGGCCGTTCACGACCCGTTCTCCGCGGGGCAGCAGCGACGAGGTCACCGCGAGCGTCCCTTCCTCGGGCTGGAAGGAAACGGCGTTTTCGATCAGCTCGGAGAACGCACGGCCGAGCTTGCGACGGTCGCACCGGAGTTGCGGCAATCCATCGTCCAGGGCGAACTCCAACCGGATCGGCGACCGCTTCGGGAAGGTCTCGGCCACCGCCTCGCGCACCACCTCATTGACGTCACACGGCGCGCGGCTGATCTGCGTCGCCACGACGAAATCGCGGAACTCGCGTAAGATCTCCTCAAGCCGTTCCACACCAAGCTTCATGCTGCGAACAAGGTCACGAAGCTCCGCCAGAACCTCCTCAGATAGCCCCTCCTGCAGGAGAAATCCGAGTTCGTTGAGATCGCCCTTGAGAGCGAAGGTTCGATTGCCGATCATGTGCGCGGCACGGGCGGAGAGCTCACCCCACGCCGCCATCCGCTCCGTCTGCACCAACCGCTCGTAGGATCGTGCGTTCTCTATCGCCGTACCGACCTGTCGGCCGATGGTTGCCAGAATCCGTTCCTCCCCCTCGCTGAAGGCATTGGAGAACCACGCATGCGGGCTTTTTCGCCGCACCATCCTGAGCACACCAAGAACCCGATCGCGACCGAGAAGCGGCACCGCGAGCATCGCGGCGAGTTCATCCTGCGGGAGCTCAACGCATACACCGCGCCATCGAGGATCCTTGCGCGGATTTTCCAGACGGATCGGCTGGCCATACTGCGCCACCCATCCAGTGACACCCTCGCCGACGGCGTACGGGCTCTCACCAACCCTCGCGGCGAGGATCCCTCGAGAAGCTGAGAGGGTCAGGCGATTGCTCAGCGGGTCGAGGAGGAAGACGGTGCAATCCTCGAAGCGGAGCACTTCCTCGGTCACCTCAAGGACCTTAACCATCAACGCGTCGATATCGAATGTCGTGGTGAGATTGTTGCCGATCTCGATCAGGGCGCTCTCACGCGCCCTGAATCCGCTGACGCGCAAAGCGGACGCCGTCGCCTGCCCGATGGCGAGCAGGCGCTGCTCGTGCAGCGGCGTGAAGCGCGCCGGCACGGCGCTCTCCACGTTGATAACCCCGATGGATTGCCCGGAGACGCCGAGGATCGGGACTGCCACTTCGCTGCGCACATCCCGAAAGTACGCAACGTAATACGGATCGTTCGATACGTCATCCGATCGATAGGGCAGCGCGGTTACGGCGACGTGACCGGTGATCCCTCGCCCGACCTCTTGCGCGAGGGACAGGCGCAGACGTGCGGTCTCGGGCGTCCACCCCAGCCCCACGGTATGGACGACAACCAGTTCACCCGTTCTCTGCTCAACCAGCGCGAGGAACGCACGATCCCCACCGACCGCCCGCATGGCCAGGTCCAGGGCATCGATCAGGAATGCGTCCTCTTCGCCGTGGCGCACCGATCGAACAAAGAGGGCGTTCAGCTCACAGAGGAAGTCCTCAGCGGGGCATCCGATCTCAGAGTGCGGCGCCCATGTGCTCATAGCGGCATTATACCTAGGCCCATGAGCAGGCAATAATCCAGGAGTTCGTCCCGCGAGTCTCGGTTCGGCCGAAGGAGTCGCCGAATGGAACAGAGAAGTGAGAGTAACGGAGGTACGCCATGACGTTGCCCGTCCGATTTGTGTTGTCTTTCGCCCTTGCGACAGCGGTCTCCTCGCCCATGTGGGCCGCGTCCACCCGAACGATAACGGTGGAAGCGGGGGATCGGGATCGGGAGGGAGCGCTGGTCACCGTGCTCGTAACGCCTCCCGCAGGCATGAACGGCGCAACCGCGGCCTATCGAGGCCAGACCGTGGCGACGCAATGCGCGCGACGCGGGGACAAGCTCGCTGTTTCGTGGATGCTCCCTTCGATGAAGGCGGATGAGACAAGGGTCTACACAATGACCTTCTCTCGGACTCAGACAGGACCGGTCACGTCGGAGGTACGACGCTCAGGCAACGATCTTGATCTTTACATCAAAGGTGAGCTCTTCGCCCGGTACGATGTTACGACGGGACCGAACAAGCCCTATTTCCATCCCGTGTACGCCCCGGGCCAGCGGCGCATCGTTCGGGGATGGCCGGTGGCGCCTGCGGCCGGCGATACGACTGATCATCGACATCATCGTGGCCTCTGGTTCACCCACGGATCCGTCAACGGAGCCGATTTCTGGGCCGAGACCGCCAATAAGACCGTGCCTACCGGAGTCTCGACGATCGAGTCGGGTCCTCTATACGCCTCATTCACAGCCACTACGGATTGGATCACGGCGGACGGCGTCCGAATCGCCACGGACCGACGGCTCATTACGGCGTACGAGTACCGGGGCATGCGGATCATGGATCTCGCCATCGATGTCGAACCTGTCAGCGGTCCGCTCGTCTTCGGCGACACCAAGGAGGGCAGCTTCGGACTGCGGCTTGCCGATAGCATGCGCCTCCGCGGCGGCGACGGCCACATTCTCAACAGCGAGGGGCAGATCGACGGATCCACCTGGGGCAAACGCGCTTCATGGGTCGATTATCGCGGCTCCGTCGATGGCGCGACCGTTGGCGTCGCCATCTTCGACAGCCCGACGAGTTTTCGCCATCCGACCTACTGGCATGTCCGAGACTACGGCCTTTTCTGCGCCAATCCGTTCGGCGTCCACGATTTTGAGCAGGGCCGACCAGAGGGAGCCGGAGATCATACCGTCGCTATGGGCGACAGACTGAAGCTCCGATATCGCCTCGTGGTCTACCGGGGTACGTTGTCCGCTGAGTATCTGGGCCAACTCTGGTCGGCCTATGCAGATCCACCTCACATCACCGTCCGATAAGACACTTCGCCAACCTCAGGAGACGACGCATGGCTTCGAGTACCGACGCAGCGCCTCAGGCGCCGAGATGGTGGTTCCAGGGTGTATCCCGGTATGCCTGGATGGTCCTGGTCGTCTGCGCCCTTGGCTGGCTGTTCGATACGATGGATCAGCATCTCTTCACGCTGGTCCGTCAGCGCTCACTTACCGAGATCCTTCGTTCCCAGGTCTCTGCTGCCGATCTAGACGGGGTCGCCAAACAATGGGGCGGCATCATAACCTCCGTATTCCTACTCGGTTGGGCAGCGGGCGGTTTCCTCTTCGGCGTAATCGGCGATCGGCTGGGCCGGACCCGTACCATGGTCGTAACGATCCTGATCTATTCGCTGTTCACGGGCCTCAACGCCCTCGTCCAGACGCCCTGGCAATATGCGATCTGCCGGTTTCTGACGGCCATGGGAGTCGGCGGTGAGTTCGCAGCCGGCGCCGCGCTGGTCGCGGAAGTCTGGCCGGCGCGGTCTCGACCGATGGCGCTGGGATTCCTTCAGGCTCTTTCGGCCGTCGGCAATATGTCGGCCGCAGTCATTACCTATCTCCTCAGCAATGTCGCATGGCAATGGGTCTATGTGGTCGGCGCTATCCCGGCCCTTCTCGTCGTATGGATCCGACGCTCCGTCAAGGAGCCTGAGAGCTGGGAACACGCGAAGAAAGAGGCTGAGAAGGGCGAGGTCGGAAAGGAGCTCGGCAGCATCCGGGCGCTGTTCAGTACGAAAGCGCTCACCCGCAACACGCTGGCCGGCGTGCTTCTGGGCACTGCGGGAGTCGGGGGTGTCTGGGGGGCTGGCTTCTTCCTACCGGATCTTCTCGGATCGGTGATGAAGCCCATTGTATCGAAGTCCGCTGCGATCATGGCATTGCCGGGCGCCGAACAGCAAGCGGCAATCAGCGCCACGATCCAGGCTCTACGGAGCAAGGTCTTTTTCGTCCAGCAACTTGGCGCCTTCCTCGGCATGTTTGGTTATGCGGCGCTCAGCCAGCGGATCGGACGCAAGCCTGCCCTATCGCTGACCCTGATACTCGCGTTCCTTTCCGTCAACGCGGCATTCTGGGGGGTCCGGGATATCACCTCGGCCTACATCCTCGCGTTCCCGCTCGGAGTGTTCTGCCTGGCCCCGTTCTCGGCCTACGCCGTCTATTTCCCGGAGTTGTTTCCCACCCGCTTGCGGTCGACCGGAGTCGGGTTCTGCTACAACTCGGCCAGGATTCTTGCCGCGTTCGCTCCTGCTGCGCTCGGAACCCTCGCCAATCAGTTCGCCAATCCTCTGGACGAAACGGCCGGCCTGCGGCAGGCAGCCTCGATCGTTGCCTTCATCTACTTCGTTGGTTTCGCAGGCCTCCTATTCGCCCCAGAAACGAGAGGCAAGCCGCTGCCTGAGTGAACCCTGGTGTCTCGGGTTCCGGTTCGGGGTAATCCTGAGATCAGGCGCGGAGAGCGACCGACCTCAGCGCCTGCTTCCAGGACTGGACCTGCGGGCTCTGGACGACGATGCCTGCAACACCCAGTTCGATTACTAGATTGGCATCGGATGGATCCGCATCCTCGGCGTGAACGGACACGGGCACCAGGACCGATTTCGCCGCGAGAATCGCCTCCTCCAGCCAGTCGCTGGTGAGTGTGGACGCCCGCAGGAAAGCTCGTTCCAGACCGGGCGTCAACACAGCAGCCGGATCGATCGAACCTTCTTCCATCCAAACACCGACCCGGACTCGTCCTGCTCTCGTTCCTTCGGCGGCCAGCTCATCGGCTGCGACGTCGAGGTCCGCACGAAGATCGAGAGGTCCGTAGCCGGAGGTTACCGAGCAGAGCAGTGCGGTCATGTCGGAGAGGGCCGCCGAGCGTGCTGCCGCCCCCGCCCAATCCGAGCCGCATTCCGCAGGGAGAGCGACTGGTTTGCCATGCGCTCCGGAGACGACGGATTCGATCTCTTCGAGCCGATACGAAGTGAGGACGAAACCATCGGGTCCTTCAGAGAGGTAACTGGCGATCCGGTCGCCATCGGCCACCAGCGCATCAACGCGAATCGGACGACCATCCGGCAGCCGTACGGGCTGGTGCTCATAGTCCAGATGGAAACGGCCCGCGCTGTCGCTGCGCTGGAAGGCATTCACCATTCGGGCGGTCGGGTTGACCCAGACCGACGCCTGGCCGCCGTTGACAAGGACGAGATCGCCGTCCTGAATATCCTGGGCCGCGGGCCCGACGCAATCGACGATGGGACACGGGGAACGTCCAGGCCGCTCCGATCCGCGTACCAGGTGGCTTTCCGTTACGATAGCCACCACGGTTGCCGGCATGTCGTCCAGCGTAAGGTTATGCGGTCCAAGGAGAACCGCGACGACATTGCCCGGGTCGGCATCCGCGCCCGTCTGACGCCAGAACGGCCGGATCTCTGGCCGAGGAGCGAACTCGAGTAGATCGCTGAAGGATCGTACGATCCGCGCTCGTCCGATCGCTCGGCATTCGGTCGATCCACGGCCATTTAGTCGGAGCATCCCCGACTGTCGTCCTCTCGGATGATCCCCGGTTACGCGTACCGTCGATTACTCGACAGATTTGTTCGGAGCCGGTTTCGGCGTCGATGAGGTCGCTGACTTCGCCTCTTCTCGGGCTTTCTTTTCCAGATCCTTGATGCCCTGTTCGCCCGGTTTACGCGTTCGAAACCAGTCATCAGCAATATCGAGCGTGCCAGCCGGGACGGCTCCCTGCGGTTTTGGGGGAGTCGGCGCGGTCGCATTGACCGGCCGCTTCTCGCGCCCTGGCCTGCCCTGACCAGCCTTTGCCTGAGCCTGTTGCCGGGCCTTCATCGCCTCAGTCATACGCTTACGTGAGGCGCTCTGCTCCTCCATCCTCTGCTTCATCGCCTGCTCTCGCGCCTTGACATCCTGCTCTGAGGGCTTCTTCGGCGGCTCGGGATTCCCTGCGTTCTGAACTACATAGGACATGGCGCCCAGGATCACCAGCAGGACGCCGAGGATCATAAAGCTTGCTATGCGTGACAACATGCACTCCTTCGCCGACGCTATTCAGCTAAGACATCGTCGGTAATGGTACCGGATAAGCCGCCTCGTGCGTTCCCGCCCACCGATTTCTGAGGATCATCTCAAAGGATCGGTCCGTGCGTCAACCGTAGGGTACGATAGCCGGACCCAGGAGAACCGTATTGAACCTCGTACTGATCAGCCTCGACACACTCCGAGCCGACCGGCTTCGATGCTATGGGCACCACCGCCTGACGAGTCCGAACATCGATCGCGTCGCCTCCGAGGGAGCCCTCTTCGAGAGCCATTATAGCCCGCATATCCCAACCTATCCCGGCCACACGACCATGATGACCGGCCGCGATGTCTACGCGCATCAGGTGACCTGCCAGTCGCAGGCCTATCTGCCGACTCCCGGGGTGCCGATGCTGGCCGAGATCCTCAAGACTGCCGGCTATTACACCAGCGCAGCCGACAACCTGGGCAAGTGGTTCACTCGCGGTTTCGATGTGTACGAATCCTACACCTGGGACACTAGCCTTCCGGAAGGGTGGCGGAAGGCCGAAGCCGTCAACGAAACCGCGATGCGAGTTCTTCGGTCGGCCGCGGCGCAATCCGCCCCGTTTTTCGTATTTCTCCATTATTGGGACGCCCATACGCCCTATCTCCCGCCGCGCCCCTTCCATCGCCTGTTCTACACCGGCGATGAAACCAGCCCGGAGAACCGTTCCATGGACCAGGTCTGGGCCTGCGAGGAGTTCCGCGACTACTTTCGCGAGTGGATGCCGGATGTCACGGATATCGAGTTCCCAAAAGCGCAATACGATGCCGAGATCGCGTATATGGACACATGTCTGGGCCATATACTCAATCTGCTGGACGATCTTCGGCTCTCCGATGATACGTTGTTGGTGATGACGGCCGATCATGGAGAGGAGTTCGACGAACACGGATGCTGGTTCGATCACCACGGACTTTATGAAACGAACACTCGGATACCGCTAATCCTCCGACTTCCGGGAGTCATTCGCCCAGGCGTGAGGATCCCCGGTCTGACGCGCATGACAGACCTGACGCCTACTATCGTTGACTACCTGGAGGTTCCAACCCCGGATATGGTATTCGACGGTCGGTCGCTTCGTCCGTTGATCGAGGATCCGCAGGCCGCGACGTCGGGCATATGCGAGGCGATCCACCTTACGGAGAACACCTGGATGAAGAAGAGAGGTATCCGAACACGGGAGTGGAAACTGATCCGAGCGCTCGAACCGGACCTCCACGGCTTCGCGCCTATCGAGCTTTATGACATGACCCATGATCCCGCCGAACGGGACAACCGGGCCGCCGACAGGCCGGATGTGGTGGATGCACTGAGCGAACAAATGGACCGACATATCGCGGCCCGTGTCGCCGCCACGGATCTACCCGATCCTCTTCCCCTCCAGCCGATCCCGCTTCGTCGTATCGGCAAGGCTCCTGCCGCGACGAAGGACACGGATCGGACGATCGAACGATCGGGCGATGACAAGCGGCCCGATGGCGACTTTGTTGGTTACGTTCGAGACGAGCGCACATCATGACCGATGTTCAAGCCCTCGCCCTCGGGTTTCTCCAGGGCTTTTCCGAGTGGCTGCCGATCAGCAGCACGGCGCATGTCGCCGTCGGCCTTCGTCTCTTTGGTCTGAGCGATTCGGCAGCGTTCGGTTCGGTGTTCACCGCCGTTAGCCAGCTCGGTTCGGTCCTCGCCGCACTCATCTACTTCCGTCGAGATATCGCTGCGGTCCTCGCGAAACCCGGGTTCATGGGTCAGGCCGTCGAGGCGGATCAGACAGATCGACGATTGCTCCTCCCGATCGCCGCCGGAACTCTGCCCGTCGTTATATGCGGCCTGTTGTTCAAGGACGCGATCGAAGGCCCGCTCCGCGGCATGAACGTTATCGCCGGCTCGATGATCAGCTTCGCCATCATACTCGCGTGGGTCGACTGGCGCTCCACGAAACAGCGGACGCTCGGCTCCATCACTCTGATCGATGGGATCATCATCGGCATCGGCCAGGCTTTCTCGCTCATCCCCGGCGCATCCCGGTCCGGCACGACGATCACGGCGGCGCTCGCGGCAGGCTTCGAGAGGGCCACCGCGGCGCGATTCTCCTTCCTTCTGAGCCTGCCAGCGATCACGGGGGCCGGTCTCTACGAACTGATCCGACACTGGGAGGCCGTGATGGCCGCCGGCATGGTACGCCCCATCGTCATCGCCACAGTGACGGCATTCGTCGTCGGGTGGGCGAGCATCGACCTGTTGCTGAAGTTTCTGCGAAGGAACTCGATGACCGCCTTCGTCCTCTACCGATTCGTCGTTGGCGGAGTCATCATCATGCTCGTCATGAGCGGGGTCATCGCGCCGTAGCCGCGATGCGCTGTCACGGATGCGCCACAGAGGTTCTCGCCTCCCGTAAGAGGCGCTCGGCATAGGCGCGCCATTCCCGGTCACCGATGTGCGGCAGGATCGTCTCCAGTCGATCGGCTCCTTCGGCGTTACGCCCAAGCTTCCGAATAAGGCATGCCGCGGCTTTGACACCGGCGATGGTCCTGTCAAGTTCCTCCTCGGCGCCCTCGGCCACGCGCACGAAGAGGGCGGCCGCTTCCTCTGATTGTCCGGATTCCGCGAGAGCGCCCGCCAGATTCATGGCATCCGACAGAGGCAGGGGTATGAATGGGATCTCTTCTATGAGCCGTCCGTAGCGTTGAGCCGCCTCGGGCAGCGAACGCCGATTCATGGAGTCGAGTACCGCGATCGCTGCATGTTCGGCGGCCCGTTCTCCGTCGCCCACCCTGGCAAGGGCAAGAGGGAGTTGAATCAGCGCGTCGGCATCGGTCGGCACGAGCCTCAGGACCGCCTCCCATCGCTCCACATCGGCAAGGGCGCCGCCCACCATTTGGTGGGGAGGCTGGCTACGGAGACGCTGTCGGCGGAAGGCTCGGCCGGCGATCGCAGCGAACAGAATGCCGTACAGAAATCCCGCGATGTGAGCCCAGTGTGCCGCGGCAGCGCTCCCGGATCCTGGCGCAGCATAGGGGCGCAGACCGATATTCGCGATCTCCACGATCACCAAGGCGACGATCAGAGGGAGCGCGGGGATCACCCAGGGCCTTGTGCCGATCCTGAGGCGATCGTGATGGAATAGGGCTGCGTAAGCGCCTAGCGCCGATGCGGCGACGCCTGAGGCGCCTATGATGAGGACGCCTGGCTCCTGGATCCGGTCATGGGCTCCCGTCCAGGCCTCCAGGCCCCCGGTAATCGCCGCACCCGTGATCACCAGAAGAGCGCACCTTCGCCATCCCAGGGCCGCTTCGAGGCTCGGACACGCCAGAAACAGCAGCAGTGCGTTCACTGAAACATGGAAGAGATCATCGTGGAGCAGCCAGTAGGTCAACAGGGTGTGCGGGCGGACGGACTCAGGCGTCAGGGCAAGCGCGGCGAACCATCGAATCGGCAACGCAGGCCCGAGTATCAGTGTCGTTCCAGCGATGACGCCGAAGACGATCATGATCAGGAAGACCACCGACAGCGTAACGATCGGTGCGGTTCGAGGCTCTACCGATGCCGCAGAAGGGACGTACATGGGAGCAAGTCCGGCTCGAGGGCTAGCCGACGCTCAGCGTCCGGTATCGAGTTCCTCGTCAGGGATGTCGAAGTTGGCGTAGACCTGCTGGATATCATCGTGGTCCTCAAGCGCATCCAGGATCCGTATCACCTGCTGCGCTTCCTTCCCTTCGACTCTCGCCGTAGACGACGGTATTCGTGTTACATCCGACGAGGTTACGGGAAGACCAGCAGCACGCAGCCGTTCTGTCACATCGGAGAGTTCACCCGGCGCTGCGAACACTTCATAGTTGTCTTCAGTGGTCTTGACATCCTCTGCGCCCGCATCGAGCGCAGCCGCCAGGACCGTGTCTTCGTCCGATCCGTTTCGTTCGATCGTGATCAGGCCTATGGGAGGGCCGAACTGGTAGCTAACAGCGCCGTTCTCGGCAAGGCGGCCACCGTTCTTGTTCAGAATGCTGCGAACATCGGCGATCGTTCGGTTGCGGTTATCGGTAGCGCAGAGGATCATCATCGCCACGCCGCCTGGCCCGTACGCCTCATACAGCAGCTCCTCGATCGCGGCGCCCTCCACCTCGCCGGTGCCCCTCTGTATCGCGTTCTTGATCTTGTCCTGGGGCATCGAGGCTTCGCGGGCTTTCTGGACTGCGAGACGGAGTCGAAGATTCGAATCGGGATTTCCACCACCGGATTTTGCGGCGACGATAATCTCCCTCGCCAGTTTCGTGAACCGCGCACCGCGCTCGGCGTCCTGCTTGCCTTTGCGCAGCCGAATGTTGTGCCACTTCGAATGACCGGACAACCGGAGCCCCCTCGTTCGTAAATATGTCGGATGTGCTGGATTATATCACATCACGGGATTCCTGGCTGGCCCATGCTGACGCCAGCATGATAGGAGGAATCCCCAGAGTGACGTAGTATAAAGCCTGGTAGTGTCTGGAGGCACAATACTCGGATGGCACAGGTTCGCCCTATCGCCGTACTGGCTCGACTGGCGGCAACGCTCGTTTGGCCGTCTCCGAACAGCCCGAGTAGAGGCTTCTCCAACCAACAGTGACCGCCCAGCGGATCTATAAGGAACCCCGGCGCGACGCCGCTTCCGGTCCGCCGGAGCCTCTCTATGTCGTGGCCGTTGAGGATAAGGAAGCCGACGCCGAACTCATTGCTCTCACCCTGCGGCGGGACGGCTTTACCGTCACTCTGGACCGAGTCGACACCCGGGACGGCCTCATGGACGTTCTCAACGACAGGCCGGATGTGGCTCTGGTCGATTACAGTCTCCCACGTTATGATCCCCGAGCGGCGGTTCAGCTGATTAAGGAGATCCAACCGGGAGTGCCTATCCTCGTCATGTCAGGCGCCGTCGGCGACGATGCCCTTGCGAAGCTGACACGACTGGGCGCCGATGACTACATCCAGAAGGATAGGACCGCGCGGCTTGGCCAATCGGTGCGGCAGTTACTGCGACAAAGCAAGGGCGCCGAAGCCGTTCAGGCCGCCCAGCTGGCACAACGCCGCTCAGCGATCCTGTTCCACGCGTTATTTGAACAATCCAGCGATGGTGTACTCCTCATCGATGCGTCCTCCGGCTGCGTGATCGAGGCGAACGCCCATGCCGCGATGCTGCTCGGGATACCCGCGGAGAATCTTATCGGCCAGAAATACAGCAGCATCCTTCCACCCGGCGCGAGACACGTGTTGTCCTCCTATTTGGATGGAGAAGAAGGGATCGGGGCTCCCGTCAACCTGCCCGTCGGCAGGACCGTGGTGGCGATCGCAAGAGCAGATCAGTCAACCGTCTACATCGAGGCCGCCGCTTCGCTGATCCAGCCCCCTGCGTCCCATTCGATCCTACAGGTGATTCTGCGCGATGTATCAGAGCGACTGCGGTTGATCGATGCCCTCCGACAGGAGAGGGATCACCTCGATGCCATCGTCGCGCAGCGCACCGCGCAGCTCTCAGCGGCCAACGCGGAACTGCGAGAGGCGAACCTCCAACTCGAAGCCGCAAGCCGCCTCCGTCGCAAGTTCCTCCGGAACATGCACCACGAGCTCAAGACACCTCTAACGACGATCATCGGGCACACGGACCTCTTGCTCGATCAAGACATCGATGGAGCACAGCGCGGGCCCATTGCGCGCATCTCGGATGCCGGGCAGCATCTTCTAGGACTCATCAACGACATGCTTGACCTTACGGAGATCGAGTCGGGCACGTTGCGTTTCTCCATGACCTCTGTTCCCCCGGCCCTGATGGTCGAGGGAGCCATCGCCGTCCTGGGTGACCGCATCCTCCGTTCGGGCATCACCGTGACCTCGACCATCGACCCCGGCCTCCGGGCGGTGCGGGGTGATGTCAACCGCTGCCGGCAGATCATGCTGAACCTTCTGACCAACGCGATCAAGTTCACACCCAGGGGCGGCGCCGTCGAAGTCCGATGCCGCTTCGAAAAGCCTGATCGCGCTCTCATCACCGTACGCGATACCGGACGAGGTATCTCCGAGCACGATCTCGAACACATATTCGAGGAGTTCTATCAAGTCGATCGAGCCTCGGATACGGCGGCGGGCGGAACCGGGATCGGGCTCGCGCTAACCCGTTCGCTGGTCGAGCGACAGGGTGGCAGCATCCATGTCGAGAGTCAGCTCGGAAAAGGAACGTGTTTCACGGTAGTCCTTCAAGGAGTTCCCTCCGACGAAGCCGCCGCAGCCGGCGCAGACCACTCCCAGGCGCCCTGAGAGGAGCGTACAATGGCTGATCCACAGGAAGCTAATAGTGCGACTATGCTCGTAGCCGTCATCGAAGACGAGCCCGACATACGGTCCTATATGGTCGAGGCGGTCCAACGGAGAGGTCATCGGACGATCGAAGCCGCCGACGGCTTTTCGGGGCTCGACCTGATCCGCAATGAGGAGCCCGATCTTGTCTTTCTGGACATCATGCTGCCGGGAATCTCCGGACTGGCAGTGCTCCGGAGCATCCGCGAGGAGCGCCTGGACCCGATCGTGGTGATCAATACCGCGTACGGATCCGAAGACGCTGCGATCGAAGCGCTGCGCCTGCGAGCGAACGACTATCTTAAAAAGCCCGTCCGACTGGTAGAGCTTACAGGCGTCCTGGATAAGTACCAACCGGTTGTCGCCGCCCGTCGGGCGCCGACGGCCTTGCCGGATTTCGTCGTATCCAAGCGGTGCCATGTACGCCTGGAAAACGACCTTTCGATCGTCGCGGTCGCCGCGGAGTATCTGACGGCAGAGGGCGAACTCGGGCGGTGGCGGGATGGTACGCTGGGCTGCACTCTCGGCCTCATGGAGCTGATCATCAACGCCATTGAACACGGGAACCTAGGGATCACCGGACCCGAGAAACTACGATGTCTCGCCACTGCGGGCGACGCGTACGGGCGGCTGCTGCGGGAAAGGGCAGCCGAACCCGATCGCCGCCAGCGCTCTGTTCATATCGAGCTCATCAGCACCCGGGAGCAGTCGGAGTGGATCATCGCGGATCAGGGGGACGGATTCGACTGGCAGACCGTGCTGCAAGGGTTGGGCGCCTTCGATACCATCGATGTCCACGGTCGGGGCATCTTCCTCGCGTGCGCATCCTTCGACCAAGTCGAGTACAATGAGATCGGCAACACGGTTCGGGCCGTGAAGCTCAAGAGGCCGGTGACTTAGTTTACAGCCGACTTTGCGCCGGATCATTGACTCAACAGACACGGTGGCTGTATAATGGCAAGGTTATCCGGAGCGGTTGCGAGCTTGTGATGCCGCGCGGATGTACCCACAACGTACACAGGAGGCCGCGTAGGGAGTTCAGTACCATCCCTTCGAGTGCTGCTCGATACTGACCGTATTGATACTGGCAGTGTCTGCGTAAGCCCCTCCTCTGTGCGAGAGGGGCTTTTTGTTTCAGTATGGAGGGGCTGATGCCGACCATCAACCAGTTGGTTCGTAAGGGACGAAGCCGAATACGGAAGAAGAGCGCGGCGCCTGCGCTGCGAGGCAATCCGTTCCGGCGCGGAGTGTGTCTTGTGGTGCGTACCGTGCAGCCGAAGAAACCGAACTCGGCGCTGCGGAAGATCGCCAAGGTCCGCCTGACCAACGGGATCGAAGTGACAGCGTATATTCCCGGCATCCAGCACAACCTCCAGGAGCATTCGGTCGTGATGGTGCGTGGCGGTCGCGTCAAGGACCTGCCCGGCGTCCGCTACCACATCGTTCGGGGCACGCTCGACGCTTCCGGCACTGCGAACCGCAAGACGAGCCGATCCAAATACGGCTCCAAGCGGCCCAAGTAGGAGACTGTACAGATGCCAAGAAAGGGACCTGCAAAGAAGCGAGTGATCCTCCCGGATCCCGTATTCGGCAACGTCATGGCCCAGCGCTTCATCAATCGAATCATGCTCGATGGCAAGAAAAGCGTGGCCGAGAGGATCTTCTACGGAGCCCTGGCCATCGCCGAGCAAAAGACCGGAGACTCGGGCCTCGAAGTATTCGAGAAGGCGCTGCGGAACGTGATGCCCGTGATCGAAGTTCGCCCTCGGCGCGTCGGCGGATCGACGTATCAGGTTCCGGTTGAAGTACGGCCGGACCGGCGCGTATCTCTCGCGATGCGCTGGATCACCACCTTCGCCCGTAAGCGCTCCGGACGGAGCATGCAGGAGAAGCTGGCCGCAGAGCTGATGGACGCCGCCAACAACCAGGGCGCAAGCATCAAGCGCAAGGAAGATAATCACAAAATGGCGGAGGCGAACAAGGCCTTCGCTCACTATCGCTGGTAAGGAGGCCGGAGACTGAGTCGCGAGACCGCAATCTCATGACGATCTAGAACCGGACAAGAAGATGTCAAGGCAGTACCCACTCGAAAAGATACGGAATATCGGGATTGCGGCTCATATCGACGCCGGCAAGACAACCACAACTGAGCGGATTCTCTTCTATACCGGTCAGACGTATAAACTCGGCGAGGTGCACGATGGCACCGCCACCATGGACTTCATGGCGCAGGAACAAGAGCGGGGGATCACCATCGCCTCGGCCGCGACCACCTGTTTCTGGCGCGAGCACCGCGTCAACATCATCGATACGCCTGGCCACGTCGACTTCACGGCCGAAGTAGAACGCTCGATGCGAGTCCTCGACGGCGTCGTCGCGCTCTTCTGCGCTGTTGGCGGCGTTCAGCCCCAATCGGAAACGGTCTGGCGACAGGCCGGCAAGTACCGCGTTCCGCGAATCGCCTTCGTCAACAAGATGGATCGCATGGGCGCGGACTTCCTCCACGTCGTGGAGCGTATGCGGACACGCCTTGGCACTGTCGCCGTGCCGATCCAACTGCCGATCGGCGCCGAAGACGACTTCCGAGGTATCGTCGACCTCGTCTCGATGCGTGCGATCCTCTATAATGGCGCGGATGGTCGGGAGTTCGATGTACAGGATATCCCGGACGACATGAAGAGCCAGGCGATCGAATGGCGAGAGAAGCTCATCGAAGCGGTCGCTGATTGCGACGACGCATTAATGGCCAAGTACCTCGACGGCCATCGCATCACTCCAGAGGAGATAAAGGCCGCACTCCGCCAGGGGACCATCCGAGATAAGATCGTTCCGGTGACCTGTGGCGCATCCTATAAGAATAAAGGTGTACAGCTGCTCCTGGATGCCGTCGTCGATTACCTCCCCTCACCGCTGGACCTCGAGGCCGTTCCGGGCACCGAGCCCAGAACCGGGGGCCGGATCACGCGCACCGCTTCGGACAACGAACCGTTCAGCGCTCTGGCATTCAAACTCGTCTCCGATCGTTTCGGCACCCTGACGTTCATCCGCGTCTATTCCGGCACACTCGCCAAAGGACAGACGATCTATAACGCGACCAGAGAGCGTAAGGAACGGGCGGGACGTCTATTGCTCATGCACGCGGACAAGCGCGAGGATATTGAGACCATTTACGCAGGCGATATCGCCGCTGTCGTAGGCCTGCAGTACACAACGACGGGGGATACTCTATGCGACGAACGTGATCCGATCGTTCTGGAATCGATTCAGTTCCGAGAGCCCGTCATTGCGCTGGCCATCGAACCCAAGGCGAAAGCCGACCAGGAGAAAATGGGAGTAGCGCTCCAACGCCTCGCGTCGGAGGATCCGACCTTCCGTATCAGCACCGATCAGGAGACTGGCCAGACCATCATCTCCGGGGTAGGCGAGCTCCACCTTGAGATCATGGTCGATCGAATGAAGCGTGAGTTCAATGTCGAGGTCACGCAGGGAGCTCCCCAGGTCGCCTATCGAGAGACGGTGTCGAGAGAAGCGAAGGCTCGCGAACCCTATAAACGGCAAACGGGCGGACGCGGCCAGTACGGTGATTGCGAACTCATCGTCGAGCCGCTAGCTCCCGGCTCCGGGTTTGAGTTCTCCAATGAGATCGTCGGCGGCTCGATCCCCAAAGAGTATATCCCGCCGATCGAAGCCGGCGTGCGCGAAGCGCTGGACAGCGGCGTTCTCGCAGGCTTTCCCGTAGTCGATCTGCGTGTCAGGGTCGTCGATGGTTCATTCCATGAAGTCGACTCGTCGGAGATCGCCTTCAAAATCGCGGCTTCGATGACGGTCAAGGCTGCCGTACGAAAGGCCGCTCCGATCATCAAGGAACCGATTATGAGCGTCGAGATCGTCGCACCAGAGGAGTTCCTCGGCGATGTCATCGGCGATCTCAACGCACGACGAGGACGGATCGAAGGTATGGAGCCCTCTCACGGCGGTATGCAGACCATCCGTGCGATGGTCCCGCTGTCCGAGATATTCGGCTATGTGACCACGCTCCGTTCGCTGACGCAGGGACGAGCGGATCCCTCTGTCGAACCGTCCCACTATGAGGAAGTTCCCCGCAGTCTGGCCGAGCAGATTATCGGCCGAGCCCAGGGAAAGCAGTACATCACCCACTGATCCCACGGGTCCAGGACGACCCGAGCGGGCGGAGGTAATCACGAATGGGAAAGCAGAAGTTCGAGCGAAGCAAGCCGCACGTCAACATCGGCACGATCGGCCATGTCGACCACGGCAAGACGACCCTG
>JAANMX010001372.1_pt1 | contig 28016 bp, 22 predicted proteins | sample 7279681 | NCBI WGS metagenome assembly JAANMX01 (sample SAMN14094542, study PRJNA606508) | bioreactor metagenome | isolation source: A lab-scale SPAN reactor treating ammonium-rich wastewater day 351 | place: Ireland: Galway | collected 2018-01-01 | reverse complement strand
CATAATCAATTCAAAGAAGCGCCATCGTCCGATCGCTATTCGATCTCAATTCGTATCGTTGCTGTTTCGTACGGTTTAAGGTTAATGGTCAGCGGATCAAGACTGGGTAGCGAGCCTAGAACTTTTTGCTCGGTCAAGTTTAGCAATGCAGCGGAACGGACCCTTACGGGCAACTTTACAGCAACCTTTACAGTTTTCCCGGCGAATTCCTGCAGTCGGAGGATGAAGGCCTTGTTGCCCGGTGGGTCGAGTGGTGAAGCACTGACGTCACCGCGTACCACGTTGTTGGTAGCCGGTTTTACTGCAACGATCTCGACGTTTGGCTGATCGACCGCAAAGAAGCCTGCCATCGGACGCAATGGCGCGGACTGCACGTATTCGGCTGTCAGCGGAACGTTAAACGCCCGCGCCATTCTCCTTGCTGACACATCATCACGTTTGCCACCTCCGGTAATGGCGTATTCGAAAACATAGTTTCCGCGCAGGCCGGGTTCGACGGTCGGCATATTCAGTACACCGAGATCGCTCGTATCTGCCTGAGAGGCATGACGGATCGCGCGGGAATAAAGAGTTGCTTCAGGCAGCGGAAACTTCCCTGTGTATAAAGCAGGAAATTCCTTTGGGGCACCGGCCGCCCGCATCTTCGTGCTTAGAAATCCAGGAAACACCCAATAGAAAGCCTGACGATGTGCAATAAGCGCGGTCGCAGAACCATTGGTCAACCCGATGATATGTTGTGTTGTTACGGAGTCATGCCGAGCGCCGGGCAGATAGTCATCGGGGAGCGTATCGAACCACTTTTGCCCGCCGCGCACTACTTTCAGCCCTTCCTTATCTATATTCATCGGGAACGCGAAGTAATAGGAATCGCTCCAATTACCGTCGCCTCCAACAAAAGGCATTAATGCGGGATCGAGTTCGTTGTGGATCTCGACGCGGTCGATACCTTTGAAGACTGTCAACTTCGTAACGGGAAAAACGGATCGGTCGCGAGCTATCGTGATCTCGGAGAGCACATTGCCTTCCTTGACCGTAACCGTCGGCATTTTGGGGTATATAACGCGGGACGCCTCGCTGCCCTCGGTACGCAGGAGTTCGTTGAACGCCATTTCGCCTTTCGGGTTTATCAGTTCACGTCCGGAAACGGAATCGAAAATGCTCTCGATAACGCCAGTCTTGCTGATCCGGATCGAAAAGCGGCCGTTCTTAACCTCGCCGGTCGTCGAAGGCTTCAACGTAGAGACAGGAGCACGGGGTTCAGTCTCTACCTCAAAGCTTTTGTATCCGAAGGCGGGAACCTGACCGGCCACAAACACCGCGTTTCCTTTCTCGTCAAGGTCGAATGGCACGCTTGCTCCCGTCGATGTATCCCTGATCGTCGTGATCGTCGTGTTCTTTTGGGGTTGGGAAAGTCTAACGACATCATCACGCGAAAACGAAAGGGCGTTATAAACAATAGCGTTCCAACGTCCTTCAGACGACGGCTGCACGGCGTCATATCGGGTTGGCCGAACGAGTGTCTTTACGCCTGTCTCTAGGAGACGGTCGACGTCGGCCTTCACGACCGTCATATAGTCGACGTATTGGCGGTTCTGCTCCCGCAAGGCCGCGGCGTTATTAAGCTGTGGCCATCCTGTATTCCCCGCACCGCTATGCTCATCGTATGTGAACATCAGGTCGTAGAGTTCCGCCGTATTCCCGACGGGAAATGGTATTCGCCGCGTCATCGCGACCGCACTCCAGAGTGACTCAGCCGCGGGCACATGATCGTGGCCATATCTTGCAAGGGCTGAGATCCTCGGCGATTGCGTTTTTGCCTCACTCCATAACCCCGACCATTCTCCTCGAAAGGTCGGTAGGCCCTTTCCGTATTTTCCTTCAATATACTTAAGGAATTCCGGAGGTGTTGCGATCTTGAGCTGAACGGTGCAATGCCCGGCGTTCCACATCCGGACTGCTCTTTCCAGATTCCGGACGTTCTGAGGCTCGACGAAATCGTGTGCGTAGATCGCCATCACGGCGTCGTGCTTATAGCCCGCTTTGTTGTATCGATCCAATAAAGCCCTAACACCGATCTCCATGATCTGAAGCGGTGTCCGCTTTCCGCCAAGATCCGAATTGAACATGTCGAACGGCGTTTTGGCCGTGTAAGGGTCAAGCGAATACGGGTCGAGATAAAAATCCGTCATCGCTTCGGTGTACCCGCCGCGAGGGCTTTGTGTGATCCAGGTCAAGACCTTGCTTCCGTCCGGCGACTGCCAATAGAACGGGACGTTACCGGGAGCGAGCGAAGTTGCGTTGTTGATAAACGTGTTCGCCCCAACAACCAGGTACTTGCCGCCACTACCAGCAAGGACACTCGGTATCGACGTCGGATGGCCGGGGACGTCATCCATCAGAGCGAATTCCGAATGAATGCCGTATGTTCGCTCAAGCCGGGCATAATCGTAGAAGATGCGATTGAGATCCTCTTCGCCCATAAAATCCGTGTGCATGCTGCCCCACGACATCGAAAGCGCCACGCGTCCGCTTTTGATCAGCTTCATAAGGCGAGCGATCTTCTCGGTGTCCTTCGGCAGGACAGAACTCGGTTTGACCGCCCTCTTGAGCCATTCATTGACCTGCCAGACGCTTTCGATCGTCCAGCGAAAGTTTGGGTCGGATTCAGCGACGCGAATTACCTCGTCAATGTGTCTGGCGGCGCGCTCTCGAACTGCTTCGGGCGGTTCGACAAAGCCGAAGTCAAAGTGTGAAGTTGGGGTGATATAGATGGTCCTGATCGGGCTTGCGGGCAGTTTTTCCTGAGCGAAACCAAGTAGAGGAAGAGCTAACAGAACGGCTAAGATCGATACTGCAACTCCTGTCTTCATTTCCCTCGACCCGTTATTTTTAGTTGACCTTGCTTAGATGAGAAGGTAAAACGTGTCCCGCGCTTAGAGAGCTCTACTCAGACTCTCCAAGTGCGGGACGCTATGAGCCTGCCGGAACGACCCGAACCGCCAAATACGTGCCGCCGGCAGACTCTTTTCGTGTTAGAAATTCAGCCTGGCGGAGAGCTGTACCTGCCTTGGGCCTCCAAATCCAAGGAGTCCGCCAAGCTGATTTCCAACGGTCGATGTGCTTCTGCCGAAAGCAGAACACGCTCCAACAGAGCCGCCGCAAGAAATACCGCCCGACGGGTCTGCGTAATTCGCTCTGTTCAAAAGGTTGAATACCTCGATCCTCAGGTTGAGTGACATTCTCTCCGAGAGTTTCGTGTTCTTGAAGAGCGAAGCATCTACCTGGGCAAAACCGGGTCCCCGGAGAATGTTGCGGCCTGCGTTACCAAACACGCCTGGTCCCGGATCCGAAAATGCAGCGGGGTTGAACTGACAATTCGGCACGCTGTAGGGCTCACAATATTGGTTGACACCGGGGACGATATTCGGCCTGAACGAGAAGCCCGAGAAGATGCCGCCGGTCCGAGTAATGGTTACGGGCAAGCCGCTGCGGATCTGAACGATCGAGTTGATCTGCCATCCGTCAATGAGCCATTTCGGACCGTCGCCGAACCACTTCCTAAACGCAAGATCGTATCCGGCGTCGAGGGTGAAGTTATGGCGTACGTCCTGGTCGGAGCTTGCTCGTTCTGCCCTTGTGTTATTTTCGTCTTGATAATCTTTAAAGAAACCTACAACGTCATCGATCGTGTGCGACCACGTGTAGTTCGCATTGAACCGAAGGCCTTGTGTCAGATTGCGTCTGAAAGTCAGCTGCATCGCGTTGTAGTTCGACTGTGGATAGCCACCGATCGCGTAAATATCGCTGAAGCGATCGGTCAAAGGCCGCACACCGCTGACAGGATCGGCACGATTGATATTCCGCGGCGTGATGACACCATCCGTAAGCAGGTGTGTTACGTGGTTGCCGACATAAGCAGCCTGGAATGTGCCAAAACCGATGTCCTGCTGGATGCTTAGCGACCAATGTTGAGCCATTGCGGTCTTCAGATCCTTTTCGATCACGAACGCAGATGATTTGCCGCAGTCGAAGACGGCCGGATCGACGGGATACGAGAACGTCGGCGGCGGCGTTGCACAGAACAGCCAATCGAAGAGATTGGTTTGCGTCTGCGGGAAAGAGTTCGCTGCCGGCGAACCATAGCTTGCAGGCAACTCGCGATTGTAGAAAATGCCGTACCCGCCGCGCACAACCGTTTTGGTCGTGCCGAATACGTCAAAGGCGAATCCGAGCCGCGGCCCGAAGTTATTCGTGTCCACGTTGTGGAGTTTCTGGCCGGTCGGCGTGATCGTCATCGTCGCGAGATCGAGATTCTGCAGGAGCCCATTCTTCTCGCGGCTTACAGTGCTTACGTCGTACCGGAGACCGAGATTGAGCGAAAGACGTGGATGAGCTCGCCAGTTGTCGTTGATGAAGAATCCGAAATTCTCGTTCGCATAGTCGAGCTTCGGATTGCCGGCACGCGAGATCACGAATGGCTCATTAGCCTGAAAACTGGTGGAACCAGGACCTCCCGCAAGGCCGAAGAACGTCAGCGTGTATTGTTCACGCGAAAGTGCCGAACGTCGATTGAGCCGGATGTCTGCTCCCATTTTTAGAGAGTGGTCGCCGCGGATCATCGTGATCGTGTCGAGGAATTGATAGACCGCGCCGGTTCGCCGCTGGCTAAATTGTGCCGGGCCGGGAGTTGCGATCCTAAAATCAACGAACGTGAGGTCGATCCTCGGAAACTCTTCTGCACCTGCCCCAACATCTGTGAAGTTGTGGTTTATACCAAACCCGAACTCATTCGTTGTGCGGGCATTAAAGGCGTAATTATGAGCGAACTTGAAGAGCTGAACCCGAAGCTTGCCAGGGGCGATCTGATTCGTGCCGACACCGTATGGCGTGTCCGTATTCGAATCGTTGATATTGTATCGAGCGGAAAATCGGCTCTTATCGCTTTGCTGGAAATCTATCTTTACCGAGCCCGTATCTTCGCGGAGTTTCGCGATCCGCTGAGCCTGATATTCACCCAGATTGGGGTCGGGAAGACCGGTAAGCGGCTGGATATACGGCCTTTGCGGCAGCGGGATCGTATCCACGAGCGGCTGAAGAGCGGGGGCAAGCCCGTTGCGGAATAACTGCGTGTAAACGAGGTTATTGAACGTCTGGCCGCGAGTCTGACGGACACCTTCGTAGTTTCCGAAGAAGAACCATTTGTCTTTTACGATCGGCCCGCTTAAGTTTCCGCCAAACTGGTTAAGCCGAAAGCGCTGTTTACCCGCCAAAGCGTCGCCGGCGTCCATTGCATCATTCCGGAAATACTCAAAAATACTTCCGTGCAGATCATTCGTTCCGGATTTGGTGATCGGGTTGATGACCGCACCGAGAGCTTCGCCATATTGAGCCGAGTAATTCTGCTCGAGAACCTGAACCTCTTGAATGCTGTCCATGCTTACACGGTTCACGCGAGACTCGATCCTGCCAAGAACATTGGATGTTCCGTTCACATCGACGCGACTCGCATCGATGCCGTCGACAAGAACGCTCGATCCCCCAAAGGTCGAGGGAATCCCGTTGATAGCCGTCTGAAACTGATTCGTGGACTGGACCGATCCGGGAACCGTTGCAAGAAGCTGCGTGAAATCGCGGCCGTTCACCGGATTATCCTGGATACGGGCTTGCAAGACGGTGTCGCCAAGCGTGGCCGTTTCGGTGTCGGTCGGCGTCGCCTCCGCTGTTACCTCAACGGCGGCCTCAACGCCTTGAACACCAACCGTGATGTTGACGCGAAGCGTGTCGCCCACGGCTAGCCGTGCATCCGTGATGCTCGTCGGCTGGAAGCCCGAGGCTGTAACCGAGATCTTGTAAACGCCGTTTGAAAGCGACGGGGCACGATAAACGCCATTGCCGTCCGTTGTAACCGTCTTTGTCTCGTTCGTGCCGATGTTGGTCAGCTTAACGCTCGCATTCGGCACGGCAGCACCGTTCGCGTCCTGCACCGTACCGGTGATCGTTCCGGTGTTCGATTGGGCAAAAATGCCGATCGATAGAACCAAACCGATCGCTGCGGCAAATGCCGTCCTTCCGATTGTTTTAAGAATACCTGTGTTCATACTGCGCCTCCTGCGATTCTCGCGGAACATTTCTCCAAAAACTTTAAACCTTTTTGCACTCGCTTTTTGTCGGGATCCCGCCGATCGCATTCAGATTCGGCGTCCAGACTCCGTCTTTCTTCGAATAGTAGATGTCCAACAATTCCGCTGTCATCGGTATCGTCGGGATAATGTCCCTAACCGGTACTTGCTCTCCATTGAAAACCCTGACTGCACCGTCAATGCAGCGAAGCCCGACATACTCAGGGAACATAGCTGCACTCACCTTCAGAGCTTTTCTTTCAAGCAGCCAGTCCTTTTCGTGGGTCCCGGCAAGTCCGAATCCGGCGATAGTTACGGTCTCCGGATCAAATCCGGCATCAATGTAACCCTGATAAGCTCCTTGTCCGGTCTCATCATCCATTGCAAAGATCACGTCAACGTCGCCTGTTTTCTCGAGCGTTTCGTGAGCGATCTTGCGAGCGATCGAGGGAGTGGCTTCACCGTTGACCGAAGCCACAACGACCGCATCAGGCTGAATGCTGCGGACGCCATCGGCAAAGCCTTCGCTTCTAAGTAAGCACGGACGGAGTGTGGGCAGGCCAACGTCGAGAATTCGGAGCGGGCCATCCGCCGCTTTGATATTTCGACCGACCCAAACGCCCATATCGTATCCGGCATCGTAATCACAGATGGCGACGAGCGTCGTCATTCCTTCGATCGGATTCGCCTCGACAACCACAGGTGTATCGGCGGCCTCGGCGATCTTCAAGATCTTTTCGAGTCCTTCGGTGGCAGCCGGGGTAACGATAAGCACATCGACCTCGTTCACCAGCTCGCGTGCCTGTTCGATCTGCCGCTCGACGCTCAGTTCCGCATCTCTGATCACGATCTCGGCACGATATTGCCCGCCGCGTCGCTTTAGAAGTTCGATGACGATCTGGTACCAAATATGGAAGCTGTAGTTTGTAAGGTAGCCGATCTTGCCCGGGAACTTTGCCGCGCGAACGAGAGGAACCGCTTCAAGGGCGGCGTCCAATCCCGGCGGCGGTAGGTACTGCGTAACCTCCGGATGGGCGGCTGTTTGTCCTGTCGATATTGATTCACTCATATTTGTTTCCCCCGGTCGATGTCTAGTTCGTCTGAGGCACTCCGCCGATCTGGGTCAGAAGGCCGCCGTCGGCGGTCCAAACAGAACCCGTAACGAACGATGAGCTCTCGTGTGCAAGGAATAATGCGACCTCTGCGATCTCACTTGGTTGGGCGATCCGTCCGAGCGGATGCATCTTCCGACATGCGTCATAAACCGACTCCGGATCCGGATCGAGCGACGCTGCCCATTGGAGCATCGGCGTATCCACCGTGCCCGGACATACCGCATTTGCCCTGATGTTCTCGCCGGCGAAATCCATTGCGATCGAACGAGTAAGGCCAAGCAAAGCATGTTTGCTGACGGTATACGCGAGGACGTTCTGTTGGCTTGCGAGTGCCTGAACTGACGAAACATTGACGATCGATCCTTTGCCGGACGCTTGCATATGCGGAATCGCAACGCGTGCCGCATTCCATGCTCCTTTCAGATTCACGCCGAGGACTTCGTCCCATTGCTCATCGGTTGTCGAGACCGCTGTTCCGTAACGCTGAATTCCTGCACTAACGATCAGCGAGTCTATCCCGCCAAACGCTTCGGCCGTTCGTTTGATAGCAGCTTCAACCGCGGCAGCATCCGAGACGTCCACTTTGGTGAAGATAGCTTTTCCGCCGGCCTTGGTGATCGCTTCACAGGTCGAGTTGCCGGCTGCTTCTTCCCAATCGATGATCGACACCGAACCACCGCGTTCAGCGAGCAGAATGCATGCAGCCTGTCCGATGCCTAAGGCACCGCCGGTTACAACGATGGTCTTGCCGTCAAACCTCATTTCCCCTCCGCAAATTCGGCGCCGGCTGCTGCCATCGCAACTTCCGATTCATCATAATCACCGGCCTCGCGAGCCGGCGGGAGGTGCTTGTACCAAGTGAAATATAAGATGACCACCGTCAGCACGGTCGTGCCAATTAGACTGAATGCGATCGTGAGCTGATGCAGGATCAGATAGAGCATTGAAACGTATAGAGCCGTGATCCCGACAAGGGCGATGAGCGTGTTCACAACGTCCCGCGCGAAAGGTGTCTGCTTCTTGAAGTCAGGGTCTTCGGAAAGAACAGCGGCCCGCGGCGGAGCCCAAAACCCGGCGGGTTGAACCTTTCGGTAAAAGACCTTGAGCGTCTCGAGGCTTGTCGGCTCAGTCGAAAGAGATACGACAATGGTCAAGATCGAAGATGCCAATGCGATGACTGGGAATCCGATATAGAGCGGCAGCGGCTCACTGAGGTACGTCGTGTCGAGCACGACCTGGCCGAGCGAGAGCACCATTCCGCCGAAAACACCTGCGGCATATCCCCATCCATTTAGCCGCCACCAATACCAGCGCAGCACATTCGGCGGCAGGATTCCGGCGGCGAGCGTCCCGAAGATCCACAAAAATGCAGCGTTTATCGACGTACCGAATACCGAGATGATGAGCCCGACAATGATCAGGAGTGCCGACGAGAAATAGCTTACGTGCACAAGCCTTTTCGCATCGGCTTTCGGGTTGATGTACCGCTGATAGACATCCTTTACTAAATAAGCTGCTCCCCCGTTGACCGTCGAGCTAAATGTTGCCAAAAACCCTGACAATAGCGCCGCCAGCATGAAGCCAACGAGGCCAACCGGCAACATCGAGCCGATGATCAACGGAAGAGCAGTTTCCGGGTCAGCACGCAATTGCTGATCCAATGCGGCATTCCCGATCCCCATGATGGCCATGATCGCGATCGCCATCGCGAACGGCCAGCGAACTGTGTGTATCAACCCCCAAAGTGCGCCAAGTTTTGACGCGTCACGCTCGTCCTTGGCGGCCAGGAAGCGTTGAAAATCGTAAAGCTGCTCGGGCCCGCTGAGGCACAAAAGGAATCCCTTGAGCACCCAAACCGCCATCAACGCCCCGAACAGTGAATAATCCGTTCCGCCTGATATCACGCCCTGCAGATCGCTCGGCCGCGCCGAGGTTGGGATTATCTCCATCCAGGACGCCGGCACGAGGGCTGCGAATTTCGCTGCGTCAAAGTGCATATAGCCGACGACCGCGAACGCGATCGCCCCTGCGCTCAGCACGATGGTCTGGGCGATCTCAACCCGCACAATGCCGTGAAATCCACCGGCAACGACGTAAATCCCCGTTACGCCGAGGATCAAGATCGCACAGACCGTTGGCGAGAATGGCAAGAAGATCGAACCGAACTTACCCATTCCGATCGCCCCGTATCCGAGCAGTGCGGTGATCGTAAGGACGGCAAAGAGCGTATAGGAAAGCCTTGCAATGTCACCCGCCCGGCCTGCTCCAAAGCGCGTCATCATCCATTCGGCACCGGTCATCACGTCCGACCGGCGGATCCATTTGCCCATATAGGCCAAATAAAAGGCTGTGATCGGAAAACCCCACAGCCAATGAACCCACATTCCTTTTAAGCCAAGAACGATGAACGTCGAAACGATCCACATCGTCCCGGTAATGTCGAAATACGACGACGATCCCGACATCGCCAATGCCCACCAAGGCAGCTGTCTTCCGCCGAGGAAGTACGACGACATTCCTTTCGACGCACGCCGCTTCATCGCTAGGCCAATGCCCATTATCGCTGCCAGGTATAGCACGACGATGACTTGGTCGATCCCAGATAGATGCATTGGTCTATAGGCTCCTGTGACGTACTCGGAAGTCTAAACTTTGTCCTGCGTGTTGAGAAAGCGATGGCAATCCGATAATTCAGTTGGGTTGCCCTGCTTTATTCTGAATGCAAAGTCGCGTTCAGGTCTCTCTAAAACTGACGAATTTCTTTTTCTTCGGCGTTGACTAAGTCATTGATACACTAGTTCTCCTAATGTGTCAACCGGAAAATTACGCTCGGGCAAAAGAATTGTGTTCGTTCGTGGGTAGCGGCGACGAACCGAAACAGCTTTGGAGAGCGATGGGGATCGCGCCGTAAAGACTTGGTCGTTCTACGCTGGCAGGACGGATAGTTACCTGGTCGGGAGAAACAATATATCTGCTGCGGACCTTGTCGAGGATCACGGGTTCGATCAGCGGCCAAGCCGCAGTGATCTTTCCGCCGATGACGACGGTCTCCGGGAAGAGTCCGTGCACGAGATTGCTAATGCCTTCGCCAAGATATTCGGCGGTGATCTTTAATGACTCAAGCGCCATTTTGTCGCCATCATTGGCGAGGGTTACGAGATCATGGACAGTCACGAGAGGCTCGCCTTGTTTTGCAGTAACGCGATGATATCGCTCGATCGTCGCGCGTTCGGAAGCAAAGGTTTCCCAGCATCCGCGGCGGCCGCACGAACAAAGTTCACCGTTGGGGTCGATGCTCATATGGCCGAAGCCGCCAAGCCCTCGATGCGAACCGACGTGCAATTCCCCGTTAATGATCAGGCCGGTGCCAAGCCCTTCGACGACGAGCACGAATAGCAGGTTCTTGACCTTCGCCTCATTGATCGGACCGTACCAGAATTCCGAAAACGCAGCCGCATTTGCGTCATTCTCGACGAAGACGGGCAAACCAAGCCGTTTCGAAAGGCTATCCCTGACGGGAACGTCCTTCCATTCAAGGTTCGGTGATATCTCGAGCGTTCCGCTTTCGCGGTCGATCAGCCCCGGCACACTAACTCCGATCCCGCCGAAACGAGCTTTCGCATAATTCGTAGAGATGTGACGCTGGATCTCCGTACACAAGCGATCGAGGAATTTCAACGGCTTGCCGGACGTGAGGATACTCGTTCGCTTCAGGACGCGTCCGTTAAAGTCGCTGACCGCGAAGACCGTATCGATAACGCCAATATCTATCGCGAGAACATAAAAGCTCTCTGCATTTATGTAAAGATTCTTTGGTGGACGCCCGCCGGTCGAAGGCCCTTCGGTTCCCTCGTGCACGAGTCCGCCCTTGATCAGCCGATTGACGATCGCCGAGACCGTCCCGGCACGCAGACCAGTTTGCTTGGCAATATCAGCTCGAGAGATGGGCTGTTGTTCGCGGATCAAATGCAGGAAGATCGTTTGGTTGATATCGCGGATATCATTTACCCCGACCATTCGAATTGAGGATCCGTTGATGCTGCTCATTATCTTTTGATCTCGCTCGTTCCTGAATCAAGCATTCGCACAAGATCTGCGAGCGTTGCCGTCGAAGTGTCACCAGGGCAGGTCATTGCGTATGCAGCGTTCGCCGATGCAAGGTCGATGTATCGCTGTGTCGGAAGTTCGCTCAGCATCCCGTAAATGACACCGCCCGCAAAGGCATCACCGCTTCCGACGCGGTCAAGCACACGAACATTCTTAAATGGCCGGCCGATGTACGCAGTGCCATCAATGTAAACCGCTCCACCAATGCTGTGTTCAGAGGCGGAGGCAACATCCCTTAGCGAGGTCGCAACAACCTTCAGGTTAGAGTGCCGTTCAAGCATCGCCCGGACCGCAGCGTCGAACTTCTCGATCGAAAATCCATCCAATGTCGGATCGAATTCTTCGACACCAAAAACCACATCGGCTTCGGCAAGTAGCCGGCCGTTGACCGCATCTGCCGCGGCGCGGCCTCCACGTCCGTGCCAAAGCGACTCGCGATAATTCAGATCGTAAGATACGACCGCACCGCTTGCTTTCGCCGCACGCATTGCCGCGAGAGCCACTTCTCGCGAACTGTCAGACAACGCCGCAAATATTCCGCCGGTGTGAAACCAGCGCGTGTCATTCTTGTCGAAGAATGTGCTCTGAACAAGGTCGTCCGGCGTAAGTTTGGATACAGCGGTATTTGCTCGATCCGAGCAGCCGGCAGGCAGCCGCGGCCCGAAACCACGTTCGACAAAATTCAGCCCGTTCCTCACATTCCCCGAAATGCCGTCAACTTCACGCCAAATAATGTTCGACGTATCAACGCCGCCCTGACGAATTAGGTCCTCGACAAGGCGGCCGACGTGATTATCTGCCAGGGCAGTAAGTACAGAGGTTCTCGCACGAAAGCAATGCGAAAGGGTTCGTGCAACGTTATATTCGCCGCCGCCTTCCCACACGCGAAAGCTTCGCGCGGTTTGGATACGCTCATCGTCCGGGTCGAATCGGAGCATGACCTCGCCGAGAGCGATCAGGTCCCACGTAGCTTCCCCTTCCTTTTTGATCTTGAGCATTTATCTCTGGTCGATCCAATAGCTGAGATTAAATTGAATCAAAGAAATTCGCAACGTTCACCTTTCGTCCAAGGTGCGATTTCGCACGTGAGTATGCATTGCATATAATGCTTGCTTCAAGGGCGTTGTGGGAGTTATGACAAAAGACGACGTGATCTCGCGAATTTCGAGGACGGGTATTCTGCCCGTTATCCGTGCGGCTTCGAGCGACGAAGCTCGTCGCTCGATCGACGCTATTTGCGCAGGTGGTATCGATACGATCGAGGTGACCTTAACGATCCCGAACGCGGTCACGTTGATCGAAACCCTCACGCAGGAGCTGCCGGACGTTCTTTTTGGCGCGGGCACGGTTCTGACATCCGATGACGCAATGCGGTGTATCGATGCCGGAGCCAAGTTCATAATTAGCCCGGCAACAGATCGGGACATGATCCGAACGTGTAACGAGAATGAAACAGTCGTTATGCCGGGTGCGTTGACGCCGACCGAGATCGTCGGAGCCATCGCAGCCGGTGCGGATGTCGTAAAGGTCTTTCCGGTAGGGGCACTTGGCGGTGTCAACTACATTAGATCTCTTCTTGCGCCGCTGCCCGATCTAAAGCTCGTCCCAACGGGTGGTATCACGATCGACACGGCAGCGAGCTTCATAAAGGCGGGTTGTCTCGCTGTTGGTCTTGGGTCAGACCTTGTCGATCTTGCCGCAATACGTGCCGGCCGTGCAGACGAAGTTGCGGCAACTGCACGATGCGTCCTGAATTCGATCGCGGAAGCTCGTACTGACTCTTAATGCAGGCTCGCGTTAAGGCTTGCCAACTTATCGCTTCCCGGACACAAAACAGCCTGATCGAGCTTGTTTAGCGGTATTTCAGAGGTATTCAGCGTTGAATGTAGGTCGGCGGAATCCTCGTTAATATAGAGCAGACCGGTTAAAACCTCTTGCCGTTTTCGCGCATTGTGGAGAGCGGTGATCGCCGACAGCCTGTCGTGCGGATCCCAATCCTTTGCTAGCTTGTGAAGGTAGATCTTCGACCCGTCATGCATCAATAGGTCCTGAACTGAGCCCGCCTCGTAGGTCGTCAGGATCTCGCGGGAGATCGGCACGAAATCGACAAGGCCTGCGACCTCCATATGCTCACGCACATAATCATACGATTTTGTTGAGCCCGGGTTGTTGTTGAACGTCACGCAAGGGCTGATCACATTCAGCAATGCGAAGCCATTGTGGAGCATCGCAGCCTTCATAAGCGGAACGAGCTGTTCTTTATCACCTGAAAAGCTTTGCGCGACGAATGTTGCTCCAAGCTCGATCGCCATTCCCGCAAGATCGATCGCCTCGAACGGGTTCACGCTTCCCGCCTTGCTTTTTGAACCAAGGTCGGCGGTCGCCGAATCCTGACCTTTGGTCAGCCCGTAGCAACCGTTATTCATCACGAGATAGACCATTTTCAGATTTCGCCGGATCGCGTGCACGAACTGCCCCATTCCGATCGACGCGGTATCGCCATCACCCGACACGCCGAAATAGATCAGATCGCGATTCGCCAAATATGCACCGGTAGCGACAGACGGCATACGGCCGTGAACGGAATTGAATCCGTGCGAGTTCGATAGGAAGTACGCGGGCGATTTCGAAGAACAGCCGATCCCAGAGAGCTTTGCGACCTTATGCGGTTCAATATTCAACTGCCAGCAAGCCTCGACAATAGCGGCATTGATCGAATCGTGTCCGCAGCCCGCACAAAGCGTGCTCAAGTTCCCTTCATAATGATCCACGGTGAACCCAAGCTCGTTCTTGGGCAGCGCCGGATGCCGAAATTTCGATTTAAGGTAGGTCATCTACGGTTTTTCCACTCAAAAAATGGGTGATAGCGAGATCAACGATCTTGTCGCTATTCTACCACGAGACGATCGCTTTTCCCTTCAAATTCAGCACTGCTTTAGAGCTCTTGGTTGGATGCTACATTGGCTGGATGTCCGCTCTCTGTAGACCTCAACTCATTCGGGAGCGGCTTTTGTGCATTCTGTGCAGTTTGTATCAATTCGTGCGTTTTGTGCATTTTCATATAATTCGTGCATTTTAGGCTTCAATTGGTTGGAGCGGTCAGATATTCTTTCTGTGGTTGGTTGATGTTTGACAACTGAATTAGGCAGTTTTTGTGTGAAGAGTCCGAAGGGCGAGAACGTGAGTTCGATCGGCAGAAAACGCAAAGGTCGCGAAGTGAAGCCCGCGAAGGGCGCAGAGAAGGCTCTCGCGACAGCGTCTTTGTGGCCTTTGCGAAATGCCTTCGCGTTCTTTGCGTTTGAACCAACGTGAAGAATGCTAGAGAGACATTGCACTTTGGATCGGCAGAAAACGCAAAGGTCGCCTGTGAAGCCCGCGAAGGAAAAGCCGCAGAGGACGCAGGGAAGGATCTCGCGGCAGCGTCTTTGTGCTCTTTGCGGCTTCCTTTGAGTTCTTTGCGTTAAGACCAACGTGAAGAGTGCAATCCGAAATTGCGTGGAGTCGGGCAGCAGGAAACGCAAAGGCCGCGAAGGGAGGCCCGCAGAGGACGCGAAGGGAGACGGCGGGCTACAGACGCAGCGGGCTACGGACACGCTGGCCAGAAAAATAGGCTGCCGGGAACTTTAATGGTTCCAGGCAGCCTAAATAAGCGGTCCAATTTACGCTTAGGAGGCTGGGAGAGACTCGAACATAAAGGCGAGCTTCCACGCATCGCCTTCCTTTACATAAACGGCGGTTTGGTAGAGCGGACCGTTCTTCTGGCCGTCGCAGCTACCGTCGGCTTCGCCCTTGCCGGTCAGGAGCTCAACTGTCGGTGAAATGGCGGAAGCGAAGGCTTCGGTAAACGAAGTCTTAGTGACGCCTTCGCATTTCATATCAGCCGTCCAAAGCTTGACGACGGCCGCCTGACCGGAATGGAACATGCCGGCAGGATCGACGAAGGACATATCTTTCGTCGTGTTTGCCTCGAACCACTTGGCGTCCTTATTCCGAAAGGCTTCCCATCCGGCCGAGTGAGTTTTTGCCAACGCGTCCGTGTTTGCGTCAGGTTTCGCTTCAGCGGCCGGGGTTGTGTTGGCGGCGGGAGCGTCAGCCTTTTTCGGCTCTTCCTTTTTTGGAGCTTCCTTCTTTGGTTCCTCTTTCTTTTCGGTGGCCGGAAGTGCTCCTGTCTCCGGTGCTGCTATTATGGGATTCTCATTGTGGAATACTGCTTTCCATTTGTCGCCATCCCGAACGAAGATCGTGGCTGCGAGCGTCGGGCTCGGGATCTTCTCGCTCTTGCCGTCAGAGCCGGTGCAGCTGGCATCCGACGTGCTCTTGTAGGTAAGGACGTAGGTGTTGTCATCGATCCTGGACGATTTCGCGTCGGCACTAGCCATCGATTTAACGTCGCACTTCATTTGGCCGAGCATCTTCAGGGCCTCTGCTTTGTTGGACCTGTGCCCGTTCGAATAGTCGACGAACTTGTCCGACAGATTCTCTTCGAAGAACTTCGTGTCGCCTTTAGCCCAGGCATCCCCGAGCTGCTTGTCGAGGGCAAGAAGTGCGTCAGTGGTCGGCGCGGTCGCAGCCGACTTTGATGCGTTGGCGTTTGAATTTGCGTTAGTGTTGGCCGTCGAATTTGCAGCCGGTGCTCCGCAAGCAGATAGTCCGAGTGCCGCGGCAGCAAGGAATATCGCTAAACTTGAACGTTTCATAAATGGTCACCTCAAAGTTGATTAGAAACAATCATAGCCAACCGGCCCTTCGAGGAAAGGGCCTCATCGGCAGTTACGTTATTCGCGGGAAGTTGCGCTAAGCATACTCCGGCTATTGAGAAAGTCAAGCGGTTAGGGGGTTGTCTTCGGCAGGTATCTCCAGGCCTGGTTTATCCACCAAAAGTCGGTGCCATCGATCTGTACCCAAAGATCGTCGAAACCACTCGCTTTTACTGCATCGATCATGCGGACGACGTCGCCATATTTGGCAGAGGGTGGAGCGATGATCAATGCGCTCCTTTCTACTCGCTTCTCGAGCGGAAGATCTTCCCTGTCAGCTATTGAGTCCTGCAGGACACGCATTTCGAGTCTTTGCTCAAAGAATTCTCGAAGCTTTGCGGTCAACTTTTGATATCTAGCGGGCCCATCAAAGGAGAGATCATCATTGTTAACGGTGATCGAGCCGTCGTTCTTTAGAGAGATGAACAGGAATTTGTCGTTGTTTGGCAGGGCGCGTAGCTGTTCAGCCGTCGGCTCAGAGACTTTGGGTGGAAAATGGAGAGGAAATACGTAACCGGGCGATGGCAACTTCGCGGTAAGGAGCAAAAGCGCAACTACGGCAAAAGAGATCAGAAGAGGAAGGCGGACGTTGAACCGCCTGATCAGAAATCTGCCTAAGTGTAGGTCGTGCATTTTTTCTTTGACACCGCCTCGTGGAGAGAGTTCCACAAACACAAGTCCCCTATGCAACCTCTAACGCTCGGATGTTGTAGAATATATGTGACCATCCCAGACAGGTCGGCTCCCCGCTGGGCAATTGTCCTTTGCCGACGATCTCTACGAGTTGTAAACGGCCCGGGCAGTGGGCCGGAGTATTTAGGGGCACGCGAATATCGCAGTCTGCACAGGTGACGCCCTTTAGCGAGGTTTATTGAACAGATCTGATGTAATACGTGCATGGGGCAAGATCCTCACCGGCCGATACCCGAACCTTTCGATCGAGATCACGCGAGAATGTCCGCTTCGCTGTCCCGGTTGTTATGCTTACGAACCGGAGCATCTGAACGGCGCCGGAAACCTTCGCGAACTCTCGGATTTCAAGAGCAATGATCTTGTGGAGAAAGTGCTTGCGCTCGTGGATCACCACAAGCCGCTGCATCTGTCGATCGTCGGGGGCGAACCCTTGGTCAGATTTCGCGAGTTGAATACGCTCCTGCCGATCCTGAGCGAGAAAGGTATCGCCGTGCAGCTCGTGACAAGTGCTGTGCGTGAGATCCCAAGCGAATGGAATTCCATCGACGGGCTTTACATCGTAGTGTCGATCGACGGCCTACAACCGGAGCACGATGCCAGACGCAAGCCGGCGACATACGAGAGGATACTGCGCAATATCGCCGGACATTCGATCACTGTCCACTGCACGGTAACTTCCCAAACATCTGAGCGAACCGGATACTACGAGGAATTTCTCGAGTTCTGGTCGGCCCGAGAAGAAGTGCGGCAGATTTGGATCAGCATCTTTACGCCGCAAATGGGAGCCAATGATCCTGAGATCCTTTCGCCTGAGGCCCGAGCACATCTGATCGACAGTATGGTCATGCTGCGTGAGAGGTTCCCGAAGCTCGTTTTTAACGATCTCGTCGCGAACGGCTATCGGCAACCGCCGAAGTCACCGAGCGAATGCATCTTCTCTCGAACGACGATCAACTATACGGCCGATCTTGTGAGCAAGGTTACGCCTTGCCAGTTTGGAGGGACGCCCGATTGCTCACAATGCGGCTGTATCGCGTCGAGCGGCCTTGCAGCGGTTGGCGACTATAAACTTTTCAACATCGTGCCGCTTAGGACGCTCTACAATGCGTCAGATCGGATCGGAAAGGCCGTAAGACCGGGCTAGATTCAACCCATTGCGGCTTTTATCTGACCATAGATGTTGTCTGCTGTGATAGGCGTGCCATCAAAATTGAGAATGGAGACGAGCTTTGCAGGATCTGTGCCTAGCTCGATCATCATAAGGCTGCGGAACTGTGCGTCGCGATTCTGCTCGACAACGAAGATCCGGTCGTGCGATGCAACAAATTCCGCAAATGCCTTGCCGAACGGAAACGCACGCGGCCGCATCGCATCAAGATGAATTCCATCCGCTTCGAACATTTCCATCGCCTCCATCGCCGCGTAGGTCGATGTGCCGAAGTAGATGATGCCGTCGCGAGAGCGCTTGCTAACTTCGCTACTCGGTTCATTTGAACCCGCTTTGATGAATTCCGGCTGCGGAACGAGTTCCTTTGCCGTCTCGAACTTTCGAGCGAGCCTTTCGACATTTCGCTTGTAGGCGTCACCATCCTCGGTGTAGATGGCGTATTCGTCCCTTGATGAACCGCGGGTGGTGAATGCCCCGCGGGACACGTGCGTTCCCGGGATCGTGCGAAACGGTATGCCGTCGCCGTCAATATCGAGGTAGCGGCCGAACCTGCCCTTGAATCGAGCCAGGCGTTCGTCGCCGGACGCGGCTTGAGCCGCCCCGCTCCCGCCATTCGAGCCGTTGGTCGGCTGCACCGCGTAGATCTCTTCCAGCTGTTCGGCTGAGAGCACCTTGCCGCGGTCGTAAGTTTTGGAATCATCCCACGTCAGCTCGTCCGTGATGTGGTCGTTCATTCCGAGGTCGAGATCGGTGATGACGATCACGGGTGTTTGCAGCCTTTCGGTGAGGTCGAATGCCATAGCCGTCATCTCGAAACACTCTTTCGGCGTTGCCGGCAGCAACAGCGGATGTTTCGTATCGCCGTGCGAAGCGTACGCTGCAAGCAGTAGATCCGATTGCTGAGTTCGCGTCGGCATGCCGGTCGAAGGGCCGGTTCGCTGGACATCGATCAATACGGTCGGGATCTCGGCAAAGTATCCAAGTCCAATGAATTCGTTCATCAGCGAGACACCCGGACCGCTCGTTGCAGTAAAGGAACGTGCGCCGTTCCACGATGCTCCCATCACCATTCCGATCGCTGCGAGTTCGTCTTCGGCCTGGACGATCGCGTAGTTATTCCGTCCCGTTTCCGGGTCGACACGATACTTCGCAGCGTATTTGGCAAAGGCATCGACAACCGACGTCGAGGGCGTGATGGGGTACCAGGCGGCAACGGTCGCTCCTGCATAGATCGCACCAAGAGCGCACGCGGAATTGCCGTTGTAAAGGATCTTGCCCTTCAGAAGGTCGCGACGCTCGACACGAAGCGAGAAGCTATCAGGATCGAGATTATCTTGAACCCATTTCTCGCCGATCTTGAGAGCCTTGATGTTAGGCTCGATAAGCCGCTCCTTGCCGCGAAACTGTTCGCCGATCAGCTGTTCGATCACCGAAAATTCGATCTTGAACAGCGTAACGAGAGCTCCGATGTAAATGATGTTCTTGAAGAGCTGCCGCTGACGAGCATCAGTGAATTCGGCGTTCGCAAGCTGCATTAGTGGTATCGGGATCAGTTCGATATCCGTCCTGTCAAAGCCGGGCGGCAAGGGCTTTGAGCTGTCGTAAAGGAAATACCCGCCGGGAGATACCGAAGCATAGTCTTTGTTAATAGATTGCGGGTTGACCGCGACGACGACGTCAACGCCTTCTCGCCGGCCCAGATGGCCTTTTTCCGACACACGAACTTCGTACCAGGTCGGCAGGCCCTGAATGTTCGACGGGAAAATATTCTTAGGCGTTGCGGGCACGCCCATTCGAAATACCGCGCGGGTAAAAAGCGCATTTGCCGAAGCCGAACCGGTGCCGTTCACATTGGCGAAACGGACGACGAAGTCATTGATCTTGGTGGAGTTTGTCACAAAATGTCGATGCCTCTGTTCCGAACCGATTTTAGGAAGTTTTCGGGCAAAAGGAAAGGTAGTTGAGGCGGCCGGCACGGCATTTCAAAAAAAAGACCTTCAATATGATTCAAATCATATTGAGCGCCCAATTGATTTGGAAAAATTCAGGTATTGGGCGAGAAAAGGCGTTGATAAGCGGCCTTTGGCCCGACACAGCATTTGCTGAATATTTGCGTTTAGCCCTTTGATAAATGGAGCCGAATGAAAGGCTACTGAATTCGAGGTAATTATAATGGAACTTGATGTCACACGAACCGTCGCTGATTATGCGGTAACGTATCCACCTTCAAAGAGAGTGTTCGAAAAGCTCGGTATCGACTACTGCTGCGGCGGGCAGAAGTCGATCTCGGATGCCTGCGCGTCAAAAGGCGTAGCACTGGAGGATCTTGCAGCACTGCTCGAAGCCGAGGCGAATAAACCGCAGAACGGCGAGGCGGTCGAGCTTGATTTTGCAACGATGTCGCTCGCCGCCTTGGCGGACCACATTGTTCGTTGCCATCACGTTTTTACCCGCGAAGAAGACGCTCGCATTCAGGCCCTTCTCAACAAGGTTTGTTCTGTTCACGGAGGCAATCACCCGGAACTTTTTGAAGTTCAGCGGATCTTTGAGGCATTCAAACTCGAGCTTGAGAACCATATGCTCAAAGAGGAGAGGATGCTTTTCCCGTACATTTCGCTGATGGAAAGCTCGTTCAATTTTGGAATGCCGCGTCCGCCCGCACCATTCGGTTCCACTCGGAACCCGATCGCCGTAATGATCAGCGATCACGATAAAGCGGCCGAGATGATCGACGAGATGAGAGCATTGACAGGCGACTTTACGGTGCCGCAAGACGGCTGCACGACCTATCGAACACTATTTGCGGCTTTTGTGGGCCTTGAGAAAGACCTTCATCAGCACATTCATCTTGAGAACAATATTCTCTTCCCGAAGGCCATCGAGATGGAAGACAGCGGTACTGTTTCGGATGCCAAAGCTTTGCAAGAGCAGGTTTGCGGTGTCCACGAGCATGGCCACGCACACTCCCACCATGCCCACGCGCACCCGCATGGGCACTCCCAAGGCCATGCTCAAGTTCATTCTTGCGGCTGTGGCTGCGAGCATTAGTTCATATTCTCCCACTCTGCCAATGAAGCCTGGGCGTCTTTCCTCTGCTCCACGGAGCGAAAGACGCCGTTTTTGCGCTTTGGGTGCAGGCAAGCCGGGCCGGTTCAATAGGAACTAGTTGACTTCAGCGCCAGTGAATCGCGGTTGGTCGGGAAATGCAGTACTCCGCACGTTTCTAGGCTTATTCTGATGAAAAGCTTCGTACGAGGGTATAGATGAGCCCAATAAAGGCGAGTGTCCACGCCGCCAACGCCGCGTAGACAAAGATCTGCGGGATAAGCATCAGCGACGGAAAGTCGAGGGCCTTTGAGAGTTGGAACGTACACACGGTGTACATTCCGAGCGGAAAGACCATGCTCCAGTACTGCGGGTCGTACTTGATCGGAAGCTTCTTGTAGAGGTGCCGCCAAAGCCCGAGAATAACGAGGAGCGGAACCCACCAACTGCCAGCCGCCCAAAAGAACAAAGTAAATCCCTTGAGGAAAGGAACGAGTTCCTTTATCAGGTGAAACTCATCCGCAGCTAGGATCAGTCGGGACGCCGCAAGGGTCGTGATCGCGACGGCACCCATGTTGATCCAATAGGGCGGGCCGAGATTCTCACGCGTGATCTCAAGGAACGTGAACCTATAGAAGATCAGCGTTATAAGGATCAGGTAGAGCATACAGCCCGTAAAGAACATACAAAGCGTGAAGAAGAGAAACTCATGGCTGTATGTTCGGTAATGGGCGGCAAGCAGTGTGCCCAGCACGGAAACCGACTGGGTCGCGACTGTCGCGATCAGCCACGTGCCGCTGATCCCTTTTTCCAAGGGCGGCTTCCCTTCGCGGATCGTCATCGCCGTAAAGAACGAATACGTGATGATCACCCATAGCACAAGGCCGGCGATCCAGAAATACACCGCAGGGGCAAACGTTTCAGCAACGAGTATCAGCTGGCTACCGAGTACGCAGCAGCCGGCGACGATCGTCAAAAATCCGGGTCCGCGAAGGTGGTCGATCAGGTCTTTTTCGATCCGGTCGAAAAAGAAGATGAGCCTTGTGATGAAGAGAATCGAAAGGACCGCAAATGCGATGACATTGACATATATCAGTCCCCATGCGATTCCCGGAAAGCCCATCAGATTGGCTGCGATCGACGTGATGCCGGTCGCCATTACCATTGCAAAATAGCCTGGAAACAGGTCAGCGGCGGCCCGCATAAAGCGGCCGTGCTGTGGGACATTTGGGAGCGGTTCAGAAGTCGTCGGGTTGGTCTTCGTCACACTTTTTACAGTTCAACTCTTGGCCGATCCGCGATTCGCGTCCTTCGGGCGTCAATACCCACTCCCGAACACGCAGAGGCGGATCGTGCCGTACGTGCTGATAGTGGCGGCAAGAAAGCTTCGCCCTCCAATGTCCCTCGTCGTCGATCGCGAAGCCCTCAACTCTTCGGTTCATTGATCTTGCGTTTGGCGAGCCCTACGGGTTTCCACCAAAAGAAAATTGTGAGAGAGATCACGAAGCAAAGGCCTGACGCTATGCTTAGCGGGACGAGATGTTCAAGCTCATGTGCGAGGCCCGCCTCGACTGCGGCGGCAAGTACCCACATCTGTGCGATGTTGATCATAACAAGAAGGGCAAGCCGGGCCTGAGCCACCGAGCGCCGACCTCTTGATGGCGGCCGATTTGGTTCACTGAACCCGACCGACTTTGCAGATCTAAGTCTCATTTCCACGAACCTCCCTGTTAAGTGCCATAACCTTGCCTCCGCGAAGTTCGACGTCGATCTTATCGAGCGGTCTTGGCGGCGGTCCGAAGAGTACTTCGCCTGTCGCCTCGCTGAAACCGCCTTCGTGGCACGGACATTCAAGACGTTTGTGCTCCTTCGAATAATACACCGGACACGACAGGTGCGTGCACTTCTGTCCGTACGCCTTATATTCACCGCTCGATGTGCGTATCAGGATCGCAGTGTCCTTTGGAGTCGGGTAAGCGAAATTAAGAGCTGACCCCGGAGCCATATTCTCGGCACCTTCGATCGCGGCGGGCGTGAACATGCGTTCCTTTTTCGCGTCAACCGCCGATACTGCAGAGAATCCGACCGTACCGACAAAGAAAGTGCCGGAGGCAAGGACGAGAAAGTTACAGAATTCACGCCGCGTAACCTCAGATTCGGCATCGCGGTTATATGGAAACTCCGCCTGATGCGAATCTGTTGCACGCCGAACGTCCCTTTCGTCCGATATCGGACAGTTGTTGATCTCAGAAGCCGCCATTTTCCTGCATTCTCCTTACGAGCGGAACTCGTTGCTATTGTCGGTCTCGCCCATTTCATTCTCGATCCACGAAGCTTCGTCGCCTGCGTGTGCCGAGAGGTGTTCTCCGAATTCAGTATCTCCGTCAATGTGTATTGCGTCCGCCTCATTGGTCGGCATCATCAAGTACACTTTCGTTTCAACCTTTTGATTGCCGAAGTAGTGGATGTTCACGGGTTTGGTTCGCCGCAGCGGTACGACATCTTCGTATTTCCCAAAGGTAAGTGCACCGGTCGGACACACGCTTGCGCACATCGGCTGAAGGCCTTCGGACGAACGGTCGTAACACATATCGCACTTCATCTGCAGGTGCATCGCGGAATTATATTTCGGCACCCCGAACGGGCAGGCGTTCACGCAGTTGCGGCAATCAAGGCAGCGCGGCTTAAGAGCCGTCATTACTACGCCGAATTCGTTCTGCTTGATCGCATCTGCCGGACAGACCTGTGCACACGTCGGCTCGGCACAATGCATACAGATCGTCGGCATCGTAGCAGTGGTCTCTCCGCGGTCGAAGAAATCGACAAAGATCATCGAGTAGCCCTTGTGCGTCGAACATTCGCGGCAAGCGGCCACGCACGATCGGCAGCCAATACAACGCTGCGGATCGACAAACATCGTTTCCTGCATATCTCTCCCCTTACTTCGGAATCAACCTTCGGTATCCATTACAAGCTGCTTCGGGCGTACGATCATCACCGAGCAAGGCGCATGCTGGATAACTGCGAACGATACGCTCCCGACGATCAAACTCTTCCACATACTCATTCCGCGCGAGCCCATTACCACGAGATCAGCACCGTAACGGCCGGCATAGTTAACGATCTCCTCCGCTGCCGAATGGAACGGCTGAGCCGTAACGACCTCTGAACTTACGGTTAGTCCGGCGGCTTCTTTTGCGAGCAGTTCCACCGCTGACGCGAGGATCTCGCTGCCCTTCTTGAAAGCTTCAGTATGGGCGTCGCGTGCGATCTCGGCATTCACGCCCAACATATCCGTTACCGGAAGCGGCGTTCCGACAACATGAATGACCTTCACCTCGTCTTTCTCCGACCAGGAGCCGTTTGCAACTTCACGTAGAGCCAAAGTTCCATTCTCCGACCCATCGATCGCGATCAAAATCTTCATAACTTTTGAGCCTCCATATTTTGCGGGCTCCAAAGCGTCGGGAGTTACCGCCCTTTTTGCACTTCGCTTAAGCTCGCACCCTTTCGAGAATCGCCCAATATCGGCAGATCTCTTGATGCAACCTTCTCGATCCTTGCCGCACACGCCTTGAATTCGGGTATCTTAGAGATCGGATCGAGCTTCGCGTTTGTCAGCAAGTTCGCCGCCTTTGCGTCGCCCCAATGATACGGAATAAAGAGTGTGTCCTTGCGTATCGTCTTGACAACGAGGGCCGGAAATACGCCTTCGCCCCGACGCGAAACGACCTTTACCCGCTCGCCGTCCGCGATGCCCAACTTCGCTGCCGTCTCAGGATGGATCTCGACGTAAGGCTCCGGACACTGCTGCACGAGGAACCCGATACGACGTGTCTGATTTCCCGACAAGTACTGATAGACCACGCGCCCGGTCGTTAGCGCGAACGGATACTCTTCGTCCGGGACCTCCGCCGGACCTTTGTATTCCACCGCAAAGAACTTAGCCTTTCCGTCCGGATGGTAGAACTTCTTGTCCTCGAACATCCGCGGCGTGCCCTTGCTCTCTTCTGTCGGGCATGGCCACATAACGCCGTTCTGTTCTTTGATCTTTTCGTAGGTTATGCCGTAATAATCAGCCTTGCCGCCCTTGGACGCCTCGCGAAGCTCGTCGAATATCTCACGCGGCGAGTCAAACTGAAAATATTTCTCGCGGCCCATCCGGCGTGCGATCTCCCTGGCGATCCACCAATCGGGCTTTGATTCGCCGATAGGATCGATCGCCTTGTTGATCTTGACGACGCGTGCCTCGGCGCTAGCTGTAACGCCTTCGTCCTCGGCCCACGTCGTGGTCGGCAGGACGACATCGGCAAATCGCGAGGATTCCGACATAAAGAAGTCGATGTTGACGTAGAACTCAAGGCCTTCAAGCGACTCGCGGATAGAGTTCACGTCCGGGAGCGAGACCATTCCGTTGTTGCAGGACGAGATCAAGCCTTTGATCTCCCCCTCTCGCATCTTTTGGTACATTTCGACGACCGAAACGCCGGCCTCGGGCAACTCGTCTTCCGGCAACCCCCAGAACTCGCACATATGCTTGCGGTCTTCGGGGTTTGTCATCGACCGCTGTCCGGGAAGCTGGTCCGCTTTTTGCCCGTGTTCGCGGCCGCCCTGGCCGTTGCCCTGTCCGGTAATGGTTCCGTAACCTCGGCCGGGTTCGCCGATCTTGCCGGTGGCAAGGACAATGTTTATGTAACTTAGAACGTTATCGACGCCGTTCGAATGATGCTCGATGCCGCGTGCGTGCAGGATCATTCCCGTCCGGGCCTGGCCGTAGAGAATTGCGGCTTTTTCGATCTTCGCGGGGTCAACGCCGGACAGTTCACCTGCTCTTGACGGCGGATATTTGTCGATGACGGCCTTCACCGCATCCCAATCATTCGTGTGTTTCGAGATGAACTCTTCGTCAACGAGGCCTTCGCGAATGATGACGTTCAGCAGCCCGTTTGCAACTGCCACGTCCGTGCCGGGCAATAGCTGCAGGTGGATGTCCCCCTGCCTTGCTGTTGCTGTCGCACGAGGGTCGATAACGATCCAGCGGCCGCCATTATCACGCTGCTGCCAAAGGTATTTATTGAGGATCGGAAATGTCTCGGCGCAATTCGAACCGGCGATCATCAGTACCTCAGCGAGCGGAATGTCGTCCCACGAGTTCGCAACGCGATCGACACCAAATGCTTTGTTGTTGCCGGCTGCGGCACTGACCATACAAAGCCGCCCGTTGTAATCGACGTAGCGCGTACCCAGCCCAAGACGAGCGAATTTGCCCATCACGTACGTCTTTTCGGTCGTTAGCGACGAGCCCGAATACACTCCGATAGAGTTCTTACCGTACTTGGCCTGTATCTCTTTGATACGTGAAACGATCAGGTCCAGCGCGTCGTCCCATGTTGCCCGTTCGAAGATGCCATTCTTCTTCACCAGCGGATAAAGCAGACGGTCCGGATGGTGGATCTGCATGTAGGCGGTAACGCCTTTGGGGCAGAGTTTTCCTTCGTTTACCGGGAAATCGTATCGAGGCTCAAACCCGATGACCGTTTCGTCCTGCACAAGCAGGTTCATTCCGCACTGCACGCCGCAGTATGGACAGTGTGTCGGCACGGCACGATCGATCTTTCGATCGGCCTGCCAGCCATCGACCGGCGCATCATAAAGATGCGGGCCGTACTTCTCAATTATCTCGCCAAGATTCTCAACTTTAGACATTATTGTCCTCCAGTTCTGGAGCCAAAAAATACTGGTTCGGCCTTGTCCGGAGCTTTTGCGTATGCGAGGCCGCGCATCACGCGTTTACACCGCGGGCAGTAATCCTGCATCGTGTGGCCGTTCTGCAGACGATAGTCGTATCCGAGTTCGTTAACAAGTTTCTTCAGGTCGTCGATCCACATTTTGCCAACGAAACTTGATTTGCACCGCGGGCATACAGCCTGTTCCATTTCAGCAGAGCGTTTCTGATAAAGCTCGACGCCGACCGACGCAGGCCGCTGCACGATATGAAAGAGTTTGCCGAACGGCAGGAAGAACAGCGTCATGATCACGAGTGCCTGGTGCGAAAGGGATATGAACGAGTACATATAGCCCTCGAACCAAAGGCTTGATGCCGTCAGCATAATTCCCGAGATCGAGATCGCGATAAGCAGAAGATGCGGGACAAAATCAAGCAGGAATTGCTGCAGAGCGATCGCTCCCCGGTCGTTTAGACGCCTTTGGATCGCGATGCCGCAACCGATCATCACCATGACCGCCGAAATATCAAGTCCATGGAAAGTGATCCATGCGATCAGACTACGGCCGTTCATAACTATCAGCGGGAAGCCGAAAAGATGGGCGCGATAGCCCATATCGCCCTCAAGCGTGAAATGCACCCAACCGAAAACCAACGGGAATGTGATCGCAGCCGCAAGGATACAGCCCCACATTATGAAGAAGTGCATTATCCAACGCTGACGAGCACGCTTGAAGATAAAGCGCTGTTCGACAAGGTTGGTCGCGATGCTCCCGGCCGCGCTCTTTGCGCTCTCGCCAAACTTCTTCCTCGTAAAGAAGAGTTGGAGGCCGCGTTTGAAATAGATACGCGTTGCCGGCCTTTGCAGCCAAACCGCATAGCGGAAAGCGATCGCGCCGAAGGCGACAATGCTCGCTATCGTGTAGCCGAAGAGCGCGGAATCGAAATTTTCCAGATTGCGGGAACCGACTATAACGAGTGCGGTAAGAACCACTGATGAGACCAAACCAATGATCGTCGGGTTCTTATAACTAAGCTTCTGCGGAGTTGCTCGTGCCTCCATTTTGCTCTCCCTCCTGCGGTCCACAGGACTGACCTTGAAACGAAGCCGGGCGGCGCATGCACCCGAAATTGAGTGCTCGAAACGGTAAATTGCCAGCTTCCAAAGAACGGTTTCTACAGTTACTTATATACCACTTCGTGCGAAGAACCAAATATGACAAAAATCATAAACTTGTCCGATTTGAGCGCTTAGAAGTGCTTATTTATCAAAAAGTTACGGGGACA
>JAANMX010001370.1_pt1 | contig 28036 bp, 23 predicted proteins | sample 7279681 | NCBI WGS metagenome assembly JAANMX01 (sample SAMN14094542, study PRJNA606508) | bioreactor metagenome | isolation source: A lab-scale SPAN reactor treating ammonium-rich wastewater day 351 | place: Ireland: Galway | collected 2018-01-01 | reverse complement strand
CGATCTCCTGGTGCGGGTTGAACGTGTAGATGCCGTTCTCGACGCACGCCACCCAGAACGTGACGCTGTACCGGCCGTCGCCGAGCGGCGAGATCATGCGCCGGATCCGTCCGGGATCCATCTGCGCGACCGCCGACAGCGCCGCGATCAGGTAACAGTCGCCCAGCACGCCCTGCTGCGGGTCGTCGTAGTTGGGCCCGCGCTCGTCGAACAGCGGCGCGCGCTCGTCGCGATCCGTGGCCATGCCCTCGTAGGGGTTGAGCGGCGGGCGCGCGCCCTCCTCGGGAGCGAAGCGACCGGAGGAGCGGTGCTGACCCTCGGCGTCGATCACGGTGCTGGCGTTGCGCCCCGCACCGCCCGCGCCCTCGACGTGGGTGTCGGGATCGGGCGCCGACGCCGGGCCCGCCGGGCTGGCGGTCGCCCCCGGGATGAGGACGTCGCCCTCGCGGACCGCTTCGCAAAGCATCTTTCCGGCGTCAACAGAATCCGCAGCGAAATTGGCATCTTCAATGCCGCCTTCCTTTGCTCCCGCGACAAGCTCATTTCCGAACCCTCTCACGCCAACAAAGACGTCGATCCCGAGCTTCGCAATGTCTCCGCCAACACGGTGATGGATCGCGGCGGCGTCCTGGCCAAGCTCGAGCATCTCGCCCGCAACGACGACCTTTCGTGCACCCTTCGGAGCTGAATCACAAAGCATCGAGACCATCGAGAGAAGCGCATCCGGATTCGAATTGTACGAATCATTCACGACGACAAAGCCTTTCTTGAATCGCAGGATCTCGCCTCGTTGCGGCGGTGCCGCAACCTTCGAGAGCGACGCTGCTATCTCGGCCGCGGTCATTCCAAAACTGTGCCCTGCCGATGCCGCAGCAAGTGCGTTGAGAATGTTGTGACGGCCATTCAGAGGAAAAGCTACGCGTGCGGTCTCCTCGCCAACGGAGAGCGTGAATGTCGTCTCTCCGAAGCCTTTCACCTCGATCTCGGAAGCTCGCACGAATGCTTCATTCTCGATGCCGTAAGTTACGACCTCGCCTTTTGCGAACGACGCCATAGCCGCAACTCGTTTATCATCAGCATTTAGCACCGCAGTGCCGCCCGGTTTCATCCCTTCGACGAGTTCGGCCTTTGCGGCTGCGATCGCTTCTATCGACCCAAGATGTTCGAGGTGCACGGGCAAAACATTCAGCTCGATCGCAACGTCAGGAGGCGTGATCCTGCACAACCGCGCGATCTCGTGCAGCGGCGTGGACATTCCCATTTCGAGCACCGCAACGTCGAAGTCAGGTTCTTTTGCAAGCCTGAGAACGGTCAGCGGATGGCCAAGCCCGTTATTGAAATTCTTAACGTTGCGAAGTACCTTTCTGCCGGACGAAGCAAGAACGTGAGCGGTCAGCTCCTTTGCCGTTGTCTTCCCTGCGCTTCCCGTTACCGCAACGACAGGTTTGTTCCATTCCAGATAAACAGCGTGGGCAAGAGCCTGGAGCGCAGCGATCGAGTCATCGACGAATATCAGTCGGTCGCGAAACTCCTCAAGCTCTCCTCGATGTTCTTCATATCGATCCGCTCGAAGGACGCACGCCGCCGCACCGGCTTCAAGAGCCGTGCGTGCAAAGGCAGTGGCATCGTCGAACTCACCGTTAAAGCCGTTGTTCTTATATTCCGGCTGCGAGAGCGCAAAAAAGACATCGCCCGCCTTTACCTCTCGCGAATCGATAACAAATGTATCAACCTCACATTCCGGCAACGACGGGCGAGCCTCGGGCGCCTTTCCGTTGATGGATTCAATTAGTTTTCCTAGCTTCAAGTCTTCTTTTTGCTCGCGTCAGTTTTCTTTTTCTCGTTTCGCGCAGTGCGATCGTCCGGAACCTCTTTCTTAGCGGCCGGTGCGGCCTTTCCCGGCTTTGCGGGAGCCTTCGGGGTTTCCTTCTCAGGGCTCGGCATCGGAGCCGCATCGGTCGGCGTCTCCGGCACGACCTCTGCCAACGTGACGTCTTTGGCCGGTGCACCGTTCCTCTGAACGCCAAGCTCGGGGAGGATCTGCTCGGCGATATTCTTAAAGACCGGCGCCGAAACCATACCGCCGTCCCGCGGTCCGCCCTTCGGCTCGTCCATAACGACGGCGATCACAACTCTCGGATCGTCCGCGGGAGCCATTCCGATAAAGGACGAAATATATTTCGATGGATCGACACGTTTCGTCTCGGCGTTGAACTTCCACGCGGTGCCCGTCTTTCCTGCCGCAGTATAGCCGTCAAGCTGAGCTCGCCTGCCGGTTCCGGTCAACACGACCTGCTGCAGCATCTGCCGAAGCTTGCGTGCCGTCTCCACGCCCACAACCCGTGTATTCTCAGCAAGTTGCGGCCCTTCAGGAGCGGCTCCATCCTTTCGGATCTGCTTGATCACATGCGGCTGAACTCGAATTCCGTCGTTTGCTATCGTCGCAAAAGCACTTGTCATTTGCAACGCAGTTACCCCAATTTCATAGCCGATCGACATTGAGGCAAGCGAATCGCCGTTCCACTTCTCAGGCTTGCGGACAATGCCTGCCGTCTCTGCCGGAAGATCGATGCCTGTTTTCGATCCAAAGCCCATTTTCTTGAGCGTCGAATAGAAATCCTCTTTCCCGACCCGCAGGCCGGTTTTGATCGCACAAACATTGCTAGAATGAGCGAGAGCTTCCGAATATGTGACCGATCCGACGTGGTGAGAATCACGGAACTTGTGGTTCGCGACTTCGATCGTGCCGTTGCCGGCGTCGATCATATCGTTCGGCGAGAACAGGTTCTTCTCAAGGCCCGAACCATACGTGATGAGCTTAAAGACCGAGCCCGGCGAATAGGCGGACTGCACGACGTTATTCTTGATATTCGCCGGTACGGCATCGCGGATCGAATTCGGATCGAAGGTCGGGTAATTTGCCATCGCGAGGATCTCGCCGGTCTTCGGGTCCATCACGACCGCCATTCCTGATTTCGCATTGGAAGCTTTTACGCCGGCTTCGAGGGCCCGTTCGGCCTTGTATTGAAGCGATGTCGAGATCGTCAGAACAACGTCGCCCGGGCGTTCGCGTTCAAAGACGGTCTCATCATAAACGCGGCCAAGCCGGTCGCGTTCCTGAAGTTTCTTGATCACCGCGCCGTGCAGCAGTTCGTCCTGCGATTGTTCGATACCGGCCTGGCCTTCGTCGGCAGCATCGCTGAAACCGATGACCTGTGCAGCAAGCGTCTGATACGGATAGGTTCGCTTTTGATCGTCAACCCAATGGAATCCGGCGTATCGAGGCTCATCGGCCTTTTTCACGTCCGCGTCGTAGAGGCCTTTATTTACGGCACGCACTTGATCTTCTTCGAGTTTCTTTGCGATCGGAACATAACGCTTGTTCGCCTTCTGTCCTTCGCGAATGTCGTTTGCGATCGTCTTTGCGTCTAGCTTCAGCACCTTGGCGATAGCCTTCGCCGCGTTATCGACGTTCTCGATCTCGGTCGGGTCGGCGTAGAGCGTCGAAACCTTGATGCTCATTGCCAGCGGATGTTCGTCGCGATCGAAGATCGTCCCGCGAAGGAGTTTTGTCTTTTTCGTATCCTGCCGTTGGTCAAGAGCCTTTGCACGCAGCCACTCATGCTGATGCACTTGCAGATATGCAAGTCTGATCCCGATCCCGAGGAACCAAAAACCAACGATCGCCGCGATGAACATAAAGCGTGCGTACGCGATCTGTCTGGAGTCGGCCTTTTTTCGTCGCCTGGCGTTCTTTTTCATCGTATTCAAGAGAGATCAGGACAAGAAGCTAATTGATATGGGACGAAGCTATTCTGCGTTCGAAACGATCCGACGGCGTTCTGATTCGGCGGCCGTTCGTTTTGCAACTTGGACAGGAGCGGTCGGTTGTATCGCGGGACGAACGAACGTCGTCCTAACAACGGTCGAAGCCGCCGGCGCGGTTGCAGGTTCCTTTCGCTGAACGGCGACAGTTGCAGTAGAAGTCGGCTTTGGAACTGCCTGCGCGATCGGTGCCGGAGCGGTTGACAGCAGCGCTGCCTTTTCTGCAGCCTTCTTGATCTCGGCCGGCGAAAGCGAAACTTCGCGTGCAACGAGCAAGCGCCGTTTTTCTGCCTGAAGCGCGTCGATCTGCCGCCGGAGCTGCGAGTTCTTCATACTAAAATCCAGGACCGAGAAGTGCTGTGTCGCCGCGAGGAAGAAGCCAGTGATCACAATGGCACCCGCGAGGACCATCGTCCCATAGACCCGAATGTGCGAGCCCGAGTTTACCTTTCTCTTGCTCGTGCTTCGTCGATTTCTGCGGATGGTTGCGGTATTCATTAGACTTCCTCCAAGTTGCGTGCTGAGTTTTTTTTGCCGATTTAAATGAGCCGTTTGGCGACTCGCAATTTCGCGCTTCGTGAACGCGGATTCTGTTCTTGTTCGTCCTCACCGGGAAGAATTGGCTTCTTCGTGAGGACCTCGATCTTTTTCACCGCCCCGCACATGCATTGCGGAAGTCGCGGCGGGCAGCTGCATTTGCCCGAGAGCCTTTGAAAGGCCTGCTTTACGATCCGGTCCTCGAGCGAGTGAAAGCTGATGATCGCGAGGACACCTTCCGGATCTAGTTTTTCAATTGCCGCAGGAATGAAGTCCTTTAGCACATCCAATTCCCTGTTGACGGCGATCCTGATCGCCTGAAAAGTTCTCGTTGCCGGATGTATCTTGTCGCCCGGCTTCTTCCCGATCGCACGTTCGACCAGGTTTGCGAGTTCTTCGGTCGTTCTCAATGGCTCTCCCGCGGCGTTCCTTTCCGAGATCCAGCGGGCGATCTTGCGTGAGCGTCTCTCCTCGCCGTAAAAATAAAGAATGTCGGCGATCTCGGCCTCGGTCGAAGTTTCGAGCAGTTCCGCGGCCGTCCTTCCTGCACTCTTGTTCATCCGCATATCGAGCGGTGCCGAAGCGCGAAAGCTGAACCCGCGGGCCGCATCATCAAGCTGCATCGACGAAACGCCAAGATCGGCAATTATCGCTGCAATATTGCCTGCACTGACGGCCTCCCCGATCTCGCTAAAATTCGCATTCACGACCGTAAAACGTCCGCCGAATTTCGCAAGCCGCTCCTTCGCGATCTCGATCGCGGCCGCGTCCTGGTCGATCCCGACAACGTCGAGGTCCGTAGCCTCAAGGATCGCTTCGGAGTGTCCGCCGAGGCCGAGCGTCGCATCGATCACGGTCGAACCTTTGCCAGTCCGCACAAATTCAACCACCTCGTCGCGAAGAACCGTCTGATGTGTGAACTCAGCGCTGGAACTTTGCATCTTCAAAGAGCAAGCCGTCTGCACATTAACCCCGCACTGAAATGCGTGCGGGCCATTAAGAGAATTATCTAAGTTAAAGGGTCTTGGGCATCAGCGATTCGGGGCGTCTATCCGAAATTTTCTAATGGCCCTGGGCAGCATCAAGATGAGGTTTCAGGCCCTGTCGTTTGTTTAAATGCTTTAAGCAGTCCTTTCAACTCGGTGATCGCGAGATCTCCTCAGACTCAATGCTAAAAAGGATTCTACGCCCCATTCGTCCTCAATGTCAACATCTAAATTTTGCAGGTGGCTTAAGCAGAAGTATAAGCTTGTGGAGGCAAACATTGGCCCTTCGCGGAGGCTGATTTTGCGAAAACGCCGGGCGTTAGTTAGCATTTGATACGGCCGCCGGGCGTTAAACTCAATGAGCGCAAGCTTTTGGCAGATCTTCCTTTTCGGGACACTTGCCGCCTTAGGAAATATCCTCGGCGGCCTCGTTCTGTTCCCTTCAAAGGTGCAGACTTACGCGAAGGCCTCCGTGCGTTTGATCCTCGCTGTTGGTGCGGGTTTTATGCTCGCCGTGACATTCATAGAGATCCTTCCGAAGACCATCGAATTGTGGCAGCGTGACGTCGAGCATTCGACAGCGACGTTTGCCGCCCCGATGATACTTCTGCTTGCGGGCTATTTGCTCACGCAGCTTCTCGAACACACCATCGCACCGCATTTTCATCTTGGCGAAGAGGTTCATGCCGACGAAGGTATCTCCGTACACTCTGCGTATGCAGCGGTTGCCGGAATGGGAATACACACATTCTTCGATGGCGTAATGATCGCGGCTGCCAGTGAACTGAGTGCCGGGCTCGGCTTTTTGGTATTTTTGGCGGTCGCACTTCATAAGTTCCCGGAAGGCCTCACCGTCGGGTCGATGGTGCTCGCTGCCGGAAAAGGACGTGCAGGCGTACTAACGGCGACGATCACGCTCGGCCTTACGACGCTTCTCGGTGCTCTGATCTTTTACATCGTCGGCGAAGGCGTCACTTCCCTTGTGCGTTATGCCTTGCCCGTCGCCGCCGGCGTAACACTCTACGTTGCTGCGAGCGATCTTGTGCCTGAGATCAACCACCATTCCGGACGGAGCGTTTTCGTTACGATCGCAATGTTTTTTGGCGTCGGACTTTTCTTTATCCTCGACCTTGCTGTGGAAGGCATTTTTCATTGACGCGTTTCAGGACACGGCCCACTGCATTTAGCTGAAACATTCCAAATATCTCGTCGTATGTTTCTCTGGAGGTAACTTTTTACTATGCGGGAGCCATTGCTGGCCGGCATTTTGAGTTTGCTGATACCGGGTGTCGGTCAGATCTATAACGGACGAATTCTTATCGGAATAATCTGGCTTATTTTGACCGGCTTTTCATGGATCGGGTCGGTTGGCTTTCTTGGGTGGGTGGTTCATTTGATCGCCGCCTGGTGTGCTTACAGCTACGCAAAGGACAATCCTGTCAGAAGTTAACGGTTCTCTCCGGACAATCCTCCTCTTAGCCCGATGTTTGCCGACATCGGGCTTTTTTCTCGATTTCGCTAAATGACCGCCATTTAGTAGTATCTACGTTGCTCATTTTAATGGCGAAAGAAGGCATCCCATTCATTTTGGTCGCGCTCGCGATCGCAGCATTATTCGCGATCTTCGGGTGGTGGATCGGCGTTGTAGTATTCGTACTCATCGCCGCGTTCCTTGCATATTTCTTTCGCGACCCGGAACGGCATGTTCCCCGTAACCCGAATGCGATCCTTGCCGCCGCCGATGGCCGTGTTACGTGCATCACCGAAGATGCGGGCGGTACGCGCATCAGCGTCTTTATGTCGCCGTTTGACGTTCACATAAATCGTTCGCCGATCACCGGAACGATCCGTGAGATAATTTATTCAAAAGGGCGTAAGCTTCCGGCAACGCGGAACGAAGCAAGCTACGTCAACGAACGAAATACGTTGGTGATCGAGGGCGATGGCTTGACGGTCAAATGCACGCAGATCGCCGGCATTATGGCCCGCCGCATTGTTTGTCGGCCGAAGATCGGTGATAAAATCGAACAGGGCGAGCGGTTCGGCTTGATCAAATTCAGTTCGAGGACCGACGTCCTGGTCCCGTCGGGTTTTGAAGTTGCGGTAAATATCGGCGACCACGTCCGCGGAGGCGAAACCATCATTGCCCGCCGCATTTCCTAAATGGCAGAAGAAAACGCTACACGGCCGCCTCATCGCGGCTTTAAGAAAGGTCTTTACGTAATTCCGACGCTGTTTACGGCGGCGAACATCGGGATGGGTTTCCTTGCCATCATCTCGTCGATACGCGGCTACCACGCATCTTTCACCGACGTCGCGCTTGCGGCTCATTACTTCGACACTGCCGCACTCGGCATCGGGCTTGCGATCCTATTTGACACGCTCGACGGGCGAGTTGCCCGCGCAACTCATACCGCGACGGAGATCGGCGTCCAGTTCGATTCTCTTGCCGACGTTCTGACCTTTGGGATCGCTCCGGTCGCACTCGTTTACGCGTGGGCAGTAGGCGGAGCGTTTGATGAAACCGGCCGCGCGCATGGATACGGGCTTTTCCTGCTCTTTATGTTCCTGATGTGCGGTGCATTTCGGCTTGCGAGATTCAACTTGCTTGCGACGCGTCCGAGAACGCTCGCGGAAGGTAACGTTAAGGTCGATAAGCGCTATTTTGTCGGCTTGCCGATACCGACTGCCGGCGGACTGCTAGCGGCTCTCGTACATTTCTCGCCCGCACCGCTCATCTCGTTGGGAAAAGAGACGGCCCAGCTTTACACATACTGCCTGCTTGCGATCGTAGCAGTTCTAGGGATCTTGATGGTGAGCAAGATCCGGTATTTCAGCTTTAAGACGACCGGAGCGGGCCGGCAAGGCTTTTTTACCGTGCTTATCCTCGCAGCGTTCGCAACAAGCATCTACCTTTACTCGCAATACTCGCTACTGCTCGTCGCGGGCGTTTATGCCGCACACGGACTTGTGCTGTGGGTTTTCAGGGCAATTTTCCTAAAGCCGACGATGCCCGCCGACCTCGACCGCGAAGCTGCATCCGATCATTGATCGCCGCCGCGGCCGATCCTCACGTTGCCTGACGACGCAAGCGGCGTAACACTCGCTTTGCGACGACGCCGATGCCGGTGCGGTCGCCCTTCGATATCTTGAACGTCATCATCGTATTTCCTGCCGGCCGCTGCCAAAAGGCCTAACAGCACCATGAACATCAGCGTAACGGCGGTCGTGTGAAGAACGAAATCAAAAAGGCTGTGCACAAGCACGGCGAAGATTCCTGCCGCCGCACCTACTGCGACACCGCGTCTAAATCCATTCTCGACACGCGTGTTCCGCTTTATCGCAACAAAGACCGAGTAAAGAAAGACGCCTGCAATGACGGCGCCGATAAGCCCCGCATCGGCGAGCACTTGAAGGTAGTCGTTATGGGCCTGCTCGACGCGGGAAAGGCCGTTGAAAGTATCAAGCGGCGTGTACGCCTGGCCGAACGCTCCGATGCCGGCTCCGAATGGCAAATGAGCGGCAATGACCTTTAGCGTGATCGTCCAGATCTGAAGGCGATCTGTGGTCACGTCGCCGGCTTCGGCGGTCTCCGCGAAGCGAGAGAGCGAGGTCTCGCCGCCGATCATGATCGCACCTGCGACGATCACGATCATCGTTGCCGCAGTAACACCAATGAGCAGAAACTTTTTCTTCTTGCCGTGCGCACGCGTTGTAAGTAGAAAGATCAGCCCGACTCCCGCGAGCATCGCGACGAGTCCACCGCGCGAACCGCTCATTAGAAGCGCGATGCCCATCCAGATAACCGCGGTGATGTAGATCAGCTTGCGGTCCCGCCTGACCGCACCCGACATCAACATTCCGAGCGGCACGGCTATCGTCATCTCGACGAAGGCTGCAAAGTTATGCCGGTTGACGAACGAGCCGAAAGGGCTCAGACGTTCGAGCACTCCATAGATCCGCGTCGGCGAAAGAAAAGACTGCAGGATCGCAAAGAACGCGTACGCAAAGCCGAAGATCAGTATGAAATTCACGATCTTCTCAATGCGCGATGCCCGGTCGATCGTTGCAAGCACGAGCCCCAGAAAAAGGGCGAGCACGAGCATATGCAGTGCCGACATCAGCGTGTCAAAAGGCGAAAGCGAAAGCGTTCGCGGAATGCCCGAAACGCCCGCTGTCTCTGCGAGCGAGCCGAACGGAATGATCTGTACCAGAGCATAGATCGCCGCCGCGATCAGCGGAACCTGAAAGATGTGCCGGCTGAATGTCAGCTCGCCTTTCGCCCAGCCCGCAATAAGCCAGATGATCGCGACCGACGTCATCACGAGGTAAAAGATGGCAAGCGTCGGCTGATGCACCGTGCCGTAGGCAAGCGTCGCCACCGCGACGATCACGCATAACGAAACAAAGATCGAGCTATTCAAGAATTTCATTGTGCGGTCAGCTCAAAATCGTCATACCAAAGGCTTCCTAGGAGCGGGCATCCGTCGCCGCAGAACACGCGCGTCGTACGTATCGAAATGGCGTTACAGTTCTCCGGCGTCGTAAATTCGACGGTGATCTGTTGCCAGTCGTTCGTTCCCTGCGGCATCGGTTGGCTCGAAACGATCAGCCGGTCGTCCACCGCGTTCGTAACATCAACTTGCGGCGGGCCCGCACTTCGCAGATTTTCGGTACGTGCCCAAAACGTCAGGCGATACTTTTTCGATGGCTTTACGACGACAAGCTGCGACGCCGTAAAAAGCTCCTGCGCGGTGAAGCCCTTAAAATTCAGCCGCAAGCTCTTTGAGCCCGAATGTTTTACGGCGCCGTCCCAATTAACATCGACCTTTCCCTGCTTTGGAAACTGCCAGCCGAAGTATGTGTGTTCGGCGCTGTTTACGATCCGCTCGAAGCCTGGATTCGAGACAGCCTCGGGCTGAGCGTCGGCGTCGATATTCAGTTGCCGCGAAAATTCGAGGGCTTGCGGGAAAGCGCGTTTGTCATATAGTCCCTGCACAACGACCGAAGAGATCTGCGGGAATTTCGCCTTGTCCTCTTCACTGAGTTTGTTCCAGATGCGGAGAGCGTCGGCAGGCTGCCCGCGTTGCGCATAGAACATTGTTAAGGCGACGAGAACGTCCGGGCCGTCAGATGCGAGTTCCTCGACCTTCTGCGGATCGTGGTCAAAATAATCCCACGCAAGGCCAAAGACCTGCAGGCGATATTTGTAGTTATTGACCGTTGCAAGCTTCAGCTCCGGCTTTGCCTTATCGACATCACCTTTGCGTATGTAAAAATTCCCGACCTGCCAACGCGGGATCGTGTACGAAGGTGCAAGGTCAACGGCGTGTTGAAAGGCGGCCTCAGCTTGCTCCGCGTTCCCTGCCTGTTCGCTCGCACGCCCGAGTTCGATCCACCAGCGATAGTCGTACGGCGAGAGCTTTACGGCTTCTTCCATCAAGTTCATCGAGCGTTTTGCCGATTCGGGCGAGAAAGACTGGCGTTCGATTCCCGAAGCGAGCCAGTACGTCATCGGGTCGCCCGGAGCAAGGCTCCTCGCCGAATCAAGCAGCTGCGAAGCCGCGGGATCCGTCGGCGGCGTCATCTCCGCGATCATACTGCCGAATTCGCGCCGAACGGACATCCATCCGATCGAGAAAACGACGACGATCGCGACCGCAATGACGATCCTTGTCCGAGCTGAGCGCGTTGAGATTTGTGCGAGATCCGAAGCCATTATTTCCGAAACAGGTCTTGCGAAAGTTTGCCTGATTTTAGCAAAATTTCCGTGATTTGCATTTTGGGCACAACCTTTCTACGTTTGAAGTGTGCCGATCGACGTCAAAAAACAAGCCGCGACCGTCATCCGCAGGCTTAAGAAAGAATATCCGAACGCCCATTGCGCTCTCGAGCATTCGAACGCGTTCGAACTCCTTATCGCGACGATACTCTCGGCACAGTGCACAGATGCACGCGTCAATATCGTTACCGCCGAGCTTTTCCGTAAGTATCGCGGGCCGGAGGATTTTGTAAATACTTCGCAGTCCGAACTCGAACGCGATATCCATTCGACAGGCTTTTTCCGCAACAAGGCTAAGAATATTCAAGCGGCGTGCCGAAGGATAATCGAAGTTTACGGCGGCCGTGTTCCGCAGACGATGGACGATCTGCTCACGCTCGGCGGCGTCGCACGCAAGACCGCGAACGTCGTGATGGGCAACGCATTCGGCATCGCCTCCGGCGTCGTGGTAGATACTCACGTCTCACGGCTTTCGCAGCGGCTCGGCCTTACGAAAAACAAGACACCGGAAAAGATCGAGAAGGATCTTGAGAATGTAGTTCCAAAGAAGGATTGGATAATGCTGCCGCATTGGCTCATCTCGCATGGAAGAGCTGTCTGCATTGCCCGAAATCCGAAATGCCCGGAGTGCGTACTCGCGGACATTTGCCCTTCGAAGAAACTCTTCTACCCTGACATCACTTCCAAAAAGATACGTGCCCAACGCTCTTAACAAGAGCATTGGGCACGCAAGTCAATTCCAAGCTGAGACTTAACGAGTTCTCGGCGCCGGGAGCGGCGGCATCTGATCCTTCGGGAAACGCGGAAGAAGGTCATCGCGCATCGCAAGCGTGTAAACAGCGGCCGCGAAGATGATCGCCGAAGCCTTTACATCCGGCTCGATAATGCGTTCATACGTATCGAGGTTTGTGTGCCACGTTACGCCGAAGTATTCGATCGGATCCTGCGAACCTCCGATACCCGGAAGGCCGGCAGCATTGAACGAAGTGCTGTCCGTGCCGCCGAGGCTACGGCTCTTGGTCGCAGTAACACCTGCGAAGCCGAGATCGGTGAACGGAGCAAGAGCTTCGCGCAACACCTCTGCAGCTTCTTCGGGCCCGAAGATCGACATCGCACGAACACGGCCCGTGCCGCTGTCTATGTTGAAGTATCCGCCGAATTTCTCGAATTCCGGTTTCGGATTTTCTGCCGAGCCAAAGTGTGCTTTCACATAGGCCTGCGAGCCGAGGAGACCCTGCTCTTCACCGCTCCAGCAAGCAACGCGGATCGTACGACGCGGCTTGACGCCGATCGCCTTCAGGATACGCGCGGCTTCCATCATCGTTGCACAGCCGATGGCGTTATCGGTCGCGCCCGTTGCCGAATGCCACGAATCAAGGTGGCCGCCGAGCATAATGACCTCATCCTTCTTGTCCGAACCGGCGATCTCGCCGATCAGGTTGTAGCTCGTAACACCCGAAGGGATCACGCGGCTCTGAAGGTTAAACTCCAATTTGACCGGCGTCTTGTCCTGCAGAATGCGGTAGATGCGGCCAAAATCCTCATTACGCATCACGACGGTCGGGATGACCTTCGTAACATCGAAAGTGCGGTTGTTGAAAGCACGAACGGCACCGCGGTCGAGCTGCGATTCGTTGATGCGAACGAGTGCACCGTTATCGAGCAGGAACTTATCAACCTGCTCATCAACTTCGCGGCCGGTCAATGCGTTCGGACGCGGCGTAACACGCTGGCCCTGTGGGAAGTTGAATCCCGAAGGCCCGCAGTCGCCTGGCTTTTTCGTCGGATCCAGCCGGCACTGAAGCTGATCCATCGAAAGGTGCTTCGGACGTGGCTCTGTCGATTGATCGATGAAAGCCGGCAAACCGACGAGAACCATCTTGCCCTTGACCTCCGACTTCATGCTGTCGAAATAGGCGGTAAGCTCGGCCTGCGTCGGGCCCTGCTTGATCAGCGGATTCTCCGCCGAGGGGAACGTCGGCGTAACGAGGCTTACGACATCACCCGTAACCGTGCCTTTCGTCGAAGGCGTCCATGCAAGAACCTCGTACGTGAGCGTGTCCACCTGAGGCGAAAGCATAACGCCGGTGTTGTAACCGTTCTGCCAGCCCGGATGGCCAAATTCCCAGGCTTCGAGTTCGGCCTTATCGAATCCCCAATTTTTCATCTCCGCGGCAGCCCATTTCGCCGCGTTGACATGGTTTTCGCTACCCGTAAGACGCGGGCCGTAAACATCGGTGAGATAATGCATCACGCGCATTATCTTCGAGTTGTCGAGGCCTTCTTTTCGGATCTTGGTGTAGATCTCCGCTCGATCTGGCGTTTGGCCGATCGCTGCCTGCGGAAGCATCATCAACTGAAAAAGCACAAGGACGACAAGCGCCCTAAGACCATTTTTTTTCATAGAGTTAAGTATTCCTCGCGGGCGCTCCGCCGGATCAGAAGATGCGTTACGCACGGATTTTTTTGGTTTATTTTTGAAGTGTATTCCTTCGAGGTTAATACTATCCTATCCAAAAAAAGTTTCAAATCGCGGCTGTGCCCGTATTCCGCCGTGTCCAAAGCCACCGACCCATAGCCGGATCGTGTCCGCAACCCGCACGTCAGTGAGGGCTCAGTGCCTCTCCCGACCTGCATGATTGGCGGAAGATGCAGCCCTCTTCTTAGCCTCCTCTGCAGGCCTCGCTTAGCGGCATTTGCGTTTTCTGCCAAACTAAGTCACATCGTCTCTCTCTGGCATTTTTTACGTTGATTCAAACGCAAAGAACGCAAAGACATTCGCAAAGTTCGCAAAGACGCGGTCGCGACATTCTTTCCCTTCGCGTCCTTCGCGGGCTTCACTTTGCGAACTTTGCGTTTTCTGCCAAACCGTCGCCGAGCGGGAAAGCTACGCTTTTCCGACACACTCACCATAACAGCACGGCCCGGCGGCGTAGCCGCCAAGCACTCAAACTTCGTCCCGAAAAAAAATGCCGCTCCGGCAGCAGGCCGAAGCGGCGAAAATTTACGATGAGCTTGTTAGCTGACAAGCCAGAGATCTATTGCGGCTTGTCTATGATCTCGAAATGATTGGGTGAGGCGTAGCCGACGGTCTTGCCCTGGCCGTTGAGGAGATTCACGTTTACCCAACCGCCCGTCTTCCCGTATTCGAAGACCGCACGCAGGAACTCCTCACGCTTCCCGTCCGTCATCGTCTCCCAGCTCGGGAGTACAACTCCGTAGAACGTATCGCCGCTCTTTTTCGCGAGCTTCAAATTCTCTTTGAACGGTATCGGATCGAGCTTGAGCGTTATTACGTCTTTCGATAAGGCCGAATCTTCCTCGACGTACATACTTGCCCAGGCGTAGATGCCGAGCGATATCGTGACCAGAACGATCGCACCGATCAACAGCAGCGGATTTATGCCGAAGGTCCGCTCGCGGATCCTTTCAAGCAGCGGCTTTGTTCGTTCTCGGACCGCGGCGACAGACGGCTCGACCCTTTCTACATGAAGATCGATCTTCTCGACCGGTTCAACATGTTCAGAATGTTGTTCTGCCGGCGGCTCCGAATCGTCGTCGCGGTCGGCCGACGGATCGATGAGGTGCCGCAGCGTCGCATCCAGCTCGAGTGTGCGGGCCGCCGCTTCGGAGACGGCCTGGTCATCGAGAGAGCCATATTTCTCGTGCGTTACGGCGGCTCCGGACGCAAGCCTTTCCTTGTCGAGCAGCTTTACGTACGTGTTCCCGACGCTAACGTTGCATTCGATCGCGGCCGTGATCACGGTCGGTGCGAAGAATAGCTCCGCGATATTCTCCTTGAACAAACGTATGCGGCCGAAGAAATCGCTTCGGATGAGATCATCGAACGCGGTCGCATCTTCGGCCTCCTGCTGCAGCTCGCGGAAGCTTGCAGAGGCGAGCATTATGTTCTCTTCATCATCAGCCGAATACAGCGGAATGCTTGACCAATCCGCGTACAACGCTTTGATGTGGCCGTACATTTCGGAGCCGCTGAAAAGGAGTTTGCGTGTATCGTCAGCGACCGCTCTCGAGAAAAGCCGCGTCAGAATATAATCGAACTTACCGCGAACTTCCTCACTGTACGCAAGGTTCCTATAGAACCGTGCGAGAGCGAGCATCGCCTGCGAGCTGAGTTTCGGGCGGCAATTTTCGCAGTATCGGCGAAGCGCGGCGATCGATATCTCAGCATCACGCTTTGCAAGCGCCGAGCACCACATCTCGATCTCCTGCATCAGCTGAAATTCGCTTTGCTTGTGTGCGTCCGTCGCATCGTCCTCGGCAACCTGCATAAATTTGTGCAGGGCCTTCTTTACGCTGAGATCGTCGTAGGTTCTGGGGACTATCTTTAAGTGCTCTCGTTCGAGTGCGGAAACGACGTGCTCGACGAGCTGGAGGCTCATCACCTCGCCGTTCGCTCTCTTCTTGAAAAATTCTTTTTCCGAGGTCGGACGCCGGATCTCGATCGTCTCGTCGCTGCCCATAAGCTGCATATCGGCAACTTCGGGTGCATCTGCTTCGATCTTTTCGGCGGACTGATAGATCAGCTCTTCTCGCGGGACCTCGTCATCGCGACTGAGTTCAGGAAGATCCGATGGGAAGTTTTCCAACGGCGGCGAGCTTTCCGCCGGCATTGCGGCCTTCGGGGATTCATCGGCGCCCTCGACCTCGCGTGCGCGCGACTCAAGTTCGTCGAGAAAAGTGTTCTCGAGGAGATTTTCTTCTTTTAGCTCGAGGACGAGATCTTCGAAAATATTCATAGCTCGTACCTTTGGGGGCCTTTACGGGCGGGGATCACCACTTGCGTGAACTACGGTAGGATCTGGCGGATCTCGCCGGATTGGTCGATCTCATATTTATAAACGACGCCTTCGGTTGCGACATTTCTTGTCGCCGTGATCGTGTATCGGCCGCGAAGATCCGTATCGGTCGGGGTTCCGGGCATTTCAAAAACGAATTTGCCGCGGATCAGCTGCAGTCCGCTGACAGTTCCCAGAGCATTCGAGGACACTGAATTCAGCTCCGGAAGCCGAGCGAAACGGCCATTCTGCGACATAAAGTTCACCTGCGTCGAGGACATCGTCCGCATCGTCGCGAATGTATTGCCATTCTCGGCGGCACGCGTCGCTTTCTGCAGCGCAGGAACGGCCAATGTGGCGATGATGCCGATAACGGCAACAACCAGCAGGAGTTCAATAAGAGAAAAACCACTTTCGTTTTTCATAATGCAACCTCAAGATCCCAAAAGTGACACTTTTTGTCATATCAAATTGACAAGTTGCGGCAACAAAAGCCTGAAAATTCGACAGAATCTGGCATTTTTTGTGCCCATCGGTGTCGGGATCGTCCCAAACCGCATATTGTCGAGCAAAGAGCGTGCCATCCGAGATCTAGGCGTTTTGAGTCCGAAAAAATAAGGGTGTTGTTTGCATCTTTGTTTTTTGGTAGATTTGGATTTACGCTGATTATTTTTTTGTGCCCCCGCGTGCTGGCGGAAAGGGTATCCCGATCTGGAGTGAAACGAATTGACAGCAGTCATTGATAAGACCCTGGAAACCTACGGAATTGACAACTGGGGGGCCGATTACTTCGGCATTAACAAGAAAGGCAACCTGATCGTAAGAGCCCCCGAGAACGAAGCTCTAACGGCCGACATAAAAGAAATAATCGACGACCTTCGGAAACGAGGCGTGGGCGCTCCCGTGCTTCTGCGCTTTCCGCAGCTGATCTTCGGGCAGATCCGCAAGCTCCAGGTCGCATTCCGCAAATCCATCAAAGAATTCGAATACGAAGGCGACCACCTTTGCGTCTTCCCCATGAAGGTCAACCAAAACCGATCGGTGATCGAGGAATACCTTCGTGAAGGTTCGCGATACAACTTCGGCCTGGAAGCCGGTTCGAAGGCTGAGCTTTACGCCGCTTTGGGCCTCGAACAGGCAAAGGACAGCCTTCTCGTCCTCAATGGATTTAAAGACCGCGAATTCATACAGCTCGCATTTGCGGGTGCCGCAGCCGGCAAGAATGTGGTGATCGTCATCGAGAAGCTGAGCGAGCTCGACCATGCACTTTCGATCGCCGAAGAAACTCAAAAGGCAAATCCCAGTATGAAGATCCCCGTGCTTGGCGTACGCGTCAAGCTTTACGCGAAAGGGTCTGGAAAATGGGAGAAATCCGGCGGAGAGGCGGCAAAGTTCGGACTTACGACGACCGAGATCCTCGAGGTAATTCGCCGGCTTCAGGAAGCAGGCCGCACCGATATGCTGCAGCTGCTGCATTTCCATATCGGCTCACAGCTTACCGACATCAAGCGCATCAAGAACGCGATGAAGGAAGCTGCCCGCACGTATTCGAAGATCCGTCAGATGGGCATTCCGATCCAATATCTCGATGTCGGCGGCGGCATGGCAGTGGATTATGACGGTTCGAGAACATCTTTCGAATCTTCGGCGAACTATAACGCGAGAGAATTCGCGAACGACGTTATTTACGTCATCAAGATGGTCTGCGATGACGAGAACGTTCCGCATCCGACCATCATCCAGGAATCCGGCCGTTACCTTTCCGCCTACCATGCAATTCTAGTAACGAACGTTCAGGACGAGATCGAGACAGTTGTCGAGGATCTAACGCCTCTGAATATGTCCGGCAACATCCCGGAGGTTGTCCGTGAACTTCACGACCTACACGAGACGATCAATGCTAAAAATTATCGCGAGTACTATCACGACGCGCTCGAACATCGCGAAGAACTTTTCACGATGTTCAACCTCGGCCTGATCTCGCTCGAGGATAAAGGCGCGGGTGAAGTTCTCTTTTGGGATATTTGCGAAAAGGCAGACGGCTATGCGCAGATGAAGAAGTACGTAAGCGAGGAGTTTGATGACCTTCGCCGCTTGATGTGTGCAAAGTATCTGGCAAACTTCTCCGTCTTTCGATCGATGCCCGACAATTGGGCTCTCGAACAGCTCTTTCCGATCGTCCCGATCCATAAGCTCAACAAAACGCCGACCGAATTCGCCACGCTTTGTGATATTACGTGCGATTCGGACGGCATCGTAGATAAATTCGTCGATCTGCACGATGTAAAGCCCGTCCTTGAGCTTCATAAGCTCGTCAAGGGCGAGCCTTACTACATAGCAATGATGCTCGTCGGCGCCTATCAGGAGGTTATGGGCAACAACCACAACCTCTTCGGCGTACCGCACGAGGCTCACATTTTTATCGGTGACGACGGATACATCATCAAAAAGGTCATTTTCGGCGCAACGCTCGGCGACGCAGTTTCAAGCGTCCGGTATGATGCCGTGCAGCTGCACGACACCTTCCGGAGGGCCGTTCTGCAAAAGATCAAGGACGGTGACCTCAGCTCTGAAGAAGGTAATGACCTCATTCACTATTACGAAAGTCAGGTGGACAGTTACACCTACTTGACCCCGCATATGCAGGCAGCAAAAGAGAAAGCTGCGGCTTCGGCGGAACAATAATCCAGGGAGACATTTATGGTAGCTCAGAAAAAATCAAAAGCATCGAAGTTCTTATCCGTGCCCACTCGGCCGGTACCGATCGACCGCGACCGGTCGGTCGCCGGGCTTTTGGAGAAAATGGAAGGCGCCGGATTCGGCGCAAGGCAGTTGGCAGAAGCACACAGGATCTGGCTCGATATGCTCGATGACAATTCGACGATCTATTTGTGCCTCAGCGGGAACGTTGTTACCGCGGGAATGCGCCGGCTGCTTTCGTACGTGATCAAGAACCGTTTCGTCGATGTGATTGTCGCCTCTGGCGCCGTACTTTATCACGACATCCACGAGACGCTCGGCCGCGAGCATTATCAGGCTCATCCCAGTATGCTCGACGAGGACCTTGCTGCGGCGTCTGTTACGCGTATCGGGGACGTACTCGGCAACGCCGAGGAATATCAGGAAGCCGACGAGTGGATCGGCAGCGTTGTCAATCAGCTCGACCTGACGCGTTCGTATTCGTGCCGCGAATTCCTCCACCTGATGGGACGCGAACTCGCTGAGATCGCTCACGAAGATGGCGTACTCACATCATCTTACAAGGCTCGGATACCCGTCTTTTGCCCTGACATTTCGGGCTCGGAGCTTGCGATCGGCCTTGCCCGCGTGAAATTTGAGAAGAAGATCCACGTCGGGTTCGACCTCGGCCAGGACACACTCGATATGATGCAGATCAACGCGAAGTCGCGAAACTCTGCCATGATCGCCTGCGGAAGCACCTCAAGCCAGGGAATGGCAAATCTTACGGAACTTTCTTGCTACATTTCGCGTGGAAACGTACGTGGACATAAGTACGCGATCTCGATCTCGACGGATTCAGTGCCTCTTGATCAGCGTACGCCGAGCTATGGCAGCAACCATACGAGCACGTTCGGAAAGTTGCACAAAGGCGCGACGACCGCTTATGTTCCGTGCGACCCGTCGATCGCATTGCCGATGATCATCACCGCACTCTCGCAGACTGCGGCGAAATTTATGAAAGGCCGGAAACGTCCGAATTTTTCGTTCTCCAGCCAGACGATGACCGTCGACGTCCCGTAATTTATGAGCGAATCTGCCAGTCTTCCGATGAACTTCGGCGGTATCGAGGACGAGAAATATTCGAGTCTCGATACCGCTGAGATCGTTGTGTGGCCTGTCGCCTACGAAGGCACTGTCTCTTACGGAACCGGCACGGAAGCCGGGGCGATGGCGATCATCGACGCCTCGCGTAATATGGAGCTTTACGAGGAAGAGACCGACGCAGAGGTTTACAAGCTTGGCATTCACACGCTTCCTGAATTCACTCCGCGTTCAACGCCCGCTGAAATGATGGCCGACCTCTACGGCGAAACAAAACGCCTGCTCGACCTCGATAAATTCGTTTGTATGCTCGGCGGCGAACATTCCGTGTCTGCGCCTGTCATTCGAGCACACGCCGAAAAATACGAGAATATCAGCGTCCTTCAGATCGACGCTCACGCCGATCTTCGCGATTCTTACGACGGAACGGAGCATTCGCACGCCTCGATAATGGCACGGGTCGTAAAGGACTTGAAGATTCCGGCCGTGCAGGTCGGCATCCGCTCCATTTCAAGCGAAGAAGCGCTTTCGCTAAAGAACGGCCTGCCGACGAAGATATTCTGGGCACGCGACATCGTCGGCCGCACCGACTGGATAGACGATGCTGTCAATTCCCTCACGGACAACGTCTATCTGACAATAGACATCGACGGCCTCGATCCAAGCATCGTACCGACAACGGGAACACCGGAACCAGGCGGTCTGGGATGGTACGAAACCTTGGCACTCATCCGCAAACTTGCTGAGAATAAACGAGTTATCGGGATGGACCTTGTCGAATACTCATACGTTCCGGGGCAGGATTCGGTCGCATTTCTTTGCGCCAAACTTGTCTATAAATCTCTCGCGTATTTCTTTAACGAGCGGACCCCGAAGGTGGGCCTTGCTTGAGGTTAGTTGTTTGATACCGAAGTAAAAACCCTCGGACCCCAGTTCACTTCTCTGGAGCCTCGATCCGTCATTCTTCGTAAGTTTAATCTTCTTTGTGGAGACCAGATCATATGCGTAATGGAAGAATTATTTTAATGACCGCTATTGCGGCCGCCGGCCTGAGCCTTTCCTGTACAGGCGGGCTTTTGCCCGGCACCGAAGCAGCACCACCGAGCGCGAATACCGCGCAGGCGCCAGCACCTGTTGTCGTAAACGGTATCAGGACATCGTATGCGGACGTTGTTGAAAAGACCTCGCCTGCCGTCGTCCAGATCCGGATGGAAAAGAAGCAAGCTGCCGATGCCGGCACATTGCAAATGCCTTTTGGCGATGATTTTTTCCGTCAGTTCGGTCAGCCGATGCCGAATCGCGGCCCGAGAATCGAACGCGGTGCGGGTTCGGGCGTGATCGTGAACTCAAACGGTACGATCCTGACAAACAACCACGTCGTTGATGGTGCCGAAAAGATCACGGTTCTCACGAGCGACAACAAGACATACGAAGCGAAGGTCATCGGCACGGACGCCCCGAGCGACCTTGCCGTCATAAAGATCGAGGCGGAGAATCTTCCCTTCCTGACGCTTGGCAATTCGGACGAGGTTCGCGTCGGCGACATCGTGCTCGCGATCGGCAATCCGCTCGATATCGGCGAAACCGTTACGGCCGGCATCATTTCTGCGAAAGGCCGCCGAACAGGCCTCAGCGACGGCAGTTTTGAGGATTTTCTTCAGACCGACGCACCGATCAACCGCGGCAATTCCGGCGGCGCACTCGTTAATCTGAACGGCGAGCTGATCGGCATCAATTCTCAGATCCTTTCGCCCGGCGGCGCCGCGGGCGGCAACATCGGTATCGGATTTTCGATCCCGTCGAATATGGCAAAAAGCGTGATGGAACAGCTCCTAAAGGACGGCAAGGTCCATCGCGGTATGCTCGGCGTTACGATCCAGAACATCACCGACGACACCGCCAAGGCTCTTGAACTCGGCACAACGGAAGGCGTTCTGATCAGCGGCGTAAAGGCAGGAAGCGCGGCCGACAAAGCCGGCCTAAAACGAGGCGATGTCATCACGGCGATAAACGGAGAAAAGATCGAGGACACTAATGCCCTCCGCAACAAGGTCGCAGGTGCGCAGCCGGGAACGTCGATCAAGCTGACGGTCAACCGCAGCGGATCGTCGATGGAGGTCAACGCGACGCTCGATGAATTCGAAACACCGAACGCCGACAAGAACAACCCGAACGCACCGACCGACGGTCCTGCAAATGACAGCTCGGGCAAACTCGGTGTCGTGCTCTCGCCGATCACGCCACAGATACAAAAGCAGCTCGGGCTTGATTCAACCGATGGGCTCGTCGTGACTGATGTGGATCCGACCGGGCCGGCAGCGTCGGCCGGCATCGATCGCGGCGATGTGATCCTAGAGGTCAACCGAAAGCCGGTCACGTCCGCAGCAGACGTCAAAAATGCTCTCGGCGAATCGAACGGCAAGCCCGTGCTCCTGCTCGTTTCGCGTCGCGGTCAGACGATCTACTTGACCGTAAAGCCGCAGTAAACGTCGAGAAGACGGGAATCTTGCTTCGGCGAGGTTCATGAATAAAAACGCCCGGGGTTAGGACAACAAGCCATAACCCTGGGCTTTTTATATGAAAGAGAAACTACGACGCTGAAGCGGCCGAAGCGCGTAGACTCGATATTGTCATGCGCGGAGCGACGCGTACATCACGAACCGCTCCAATTCTTCCGGGTCAGGCTGCCCGTTAGTTCCGCCGGGCCGCGATGCCGAAAATGCACCGCACGCGTTCCCGATCGTCAGGCACTTTCGCAGGTCGCCGCCATCGAGGAACGCGTGTACGAAGCCTGCCGCAAACGAATCCCCTGCTCCGGTGGAATCGACCGCATCGATCTTGAACCCTTCGACCCGCTCGACCGCACCATCTTGAAAACCGATCGCGCCCTTTGCTCCGAGCTTTATCGCAACTGTCGGACAAAGCTCGCTCAACTGACGGCCGGCCGCCTCAATATCATCGACACCGGTCAACAGCCTCGCTTCGTCTTCATTCAAAAACAGGATGTCCGTATGGCGACTGACCTCTAGGACTTTCTCGTCGCGGCCTTGCGTCGGATCTGAATTCGGGTCGAACGAAGTCGTCGCCCCCGCTTCCCTTGCCGCATCGAGAAGATGCGGAAAGTCCTGCTGCAATGCCTTCTGAAGGTAATACGACGTAAGGTGAAGGTGCCGATGACCGTGAAAGATATCCGCCGGAACCTGCGAGAGCGAAAGTTCGGCGATCGCACCAAGGAACGTGATCATCGCGCGGTCTTCCGCCGTGCTTACTACGACGGTAACACCCGTTTTCGACTGAACGTCGATCTCGATCCGATCGGTCGCAATGCCTCGCTGAGCGAGTGACTCAAGACATAAATGCCCGAAGTCGTCATTCCCGATCCGGCTTACGAACGTAACGCTATGGCCAAGGCGCGCGATCCCGCAGGAAAAGATCGCGGATGCGCTGCCGAGAGTGACGGTAAAATCATCTGCCAAAACCTCCGTACCCAGAACCGGGCCCGCACTAACACCCGACGCGATCAGATCTACATTCAGCTCTCCGATCACGACGATCTCATTTGATCTCGCCACAGATTTCTCCTGATCCGAAGTAAATTTACGTGCAATATTTACTGCATTAGTGAGGAACGTCTTCCATTTTATAAAAGCTCAGGAAGTCTCGCAATCGCCGACCGGAAAAAGCGGCTGAGTCGTAAAGTTTGCCGCTGACCGACTACCCTTGATATTCGTTCCGGGAGCTATATTCTTCGTCCGTGACCGGCCCAAGCCAGGTGACGTTACTGTCACCTTTGTGGTTCCCAGCGCTGCCAGCGCGTCACTTGTAAAAAACGGGGCTTTCTGCAAAATGCGGAAAGCCCCGTTTGTGTTGGTCGGGACGGCGAGATTTGAACTCACGACCTCTCGCACCCCAAGCGAACGCGCTACCAGACTGCGCTACGTCCCGATATGACGATTGTCTAGGTTAAGTTTCGGCCGCAAAAATGTCAAATAATTGGCCAACGAGATACTATTATTCCGGCGACGGCAGGAGATTCTTATTTGAGAACTAGATCAGCGGGTGCGGGCGAGCATTTCGCGGAGCTCGATGAGGTGGACGGCGAGTTTTCGAAGGGCTTTTCGCTGCTCGTCGGAAAGGCCCGTGGACGCGGCGGCGGATTTGATAACGCTGCTATCCGGGAGATCGTCGAACAGTGTCGGAACGTCCGAGACCGGTGCCTTGGTGCTTGGCTTAACGGCGGGGGCTTCGTCAGCAGGTTTCTGCGGAGCACGTGATTCGGCCTGGAGCTTCTGCCGTGCACCGGCGATCGTGAACATCTCCTTATATAGAAGCTGTTTGATCTTTAGTGCGACCTCGACATCCTTGCGCCGATAGCTGCGCTGGCCCGATTTATTCTTTTGCGGCGAGAACGTCGGAAACTCTGTTTCCCAATATCGGAGCACGTGCGCCTGGACTCCTACGAGCTCGCACACCTCGCCGATCTTGAAAAAGATCTTATCGGGAATTACGTTATCCACAGCCGTCATTTTGGAGAAATTGTGTTAAGGTTTTCTATAATACAGCCGGGCGTTATTGTATGAATTTACAAGACTTGTGTCAATAGGAAGGTATGCGGGGCGAATTCGACTTCATAAATTACATTAAGGAGCGTCACAAACTTAAAGCAATAGGTGATGACTGCTCCGTCATTCCGACCGATGGCCTTACAGATCAACTATTTACGGTCGATCTGCTCATCGAGAATGTAGATTTTCGCCTCGATTGGACGACACCTTCGTTTTTAGGGCACAAGGCCCTCGCCGTTTCCCTCTCGGACGTCGCCGCAATGGGCGGAACGCCTAGATTTGCACTGCTTTCGCTCGGGCTGCCTGACAGCCTGTGGAAAACTTCGTTCCTAGATGAGTTCTACGAAGGATGGCATTCGCTCGCAGGCACGTACGGCGTCGAGCTGGCCGGTGGCGATATCTCAAAGGCAGGCGAATTGGTGATCGATTCTTTCGTCATCGGTGAGGTTCCGCGTGGCAAAGCACTGCTCCGGTCCGGGGCAAAACCCGGCGATCTGATCTTCGTAACCGGCGAACTTGGCGGGGCGTCGCTCGGCCTTTCGCTATTGGAGAATGGCATGCGGCCTGGCGACGAGCTTGCAGATTTCCACAGAGACGCGATCCTTCGCCAGCTTAAACCCACGCCGCAAGTCGCCATCGGCAAGTCGCTGTTAGAAAACCAGTTAGCAACATCGGCCATAGATCTGAGTGACGGCATTTCGTCGGACCTTTTCCACATCTGCCAGGCAAGCAATGTTGGTGCGATACTCGACGCCTCGAACCTTCCAATCGCAAAGGAAGCGACGCTCGAGATGGCACTGAACGGCGGCGAGGATTTCGAACTTCTCTTCACCGTTCCCCCGGAACGACGGCTCAACGCTCAGCAGCTCGGCTGCACCGAGGTCGGCAAGATCGCGGACAACAGCGATGGAATTCGCGTACAGATCGACAGCGAAACTCGGCCGCTCGTTCCGCGAGGTTTCGAACATTTCAGGCGCCAACAACGCGGCGACCGGGGCGATCCCTAAGGCCACCTTATCCCCAAATAACCGCACATATTGTTTCGCTCACGCGGGCGACGACAACAGATTGTGCTTGCGTTATTTCGTAGAATAGGAGTAAATTTGGACTTTGGACGAACGAACAGGGCCGTGGGCTCCCAAGATATTCGCTTTTCACAGCGAATATCTAACGGCACACAGGTACATCTGATCTCGATCTTAATAATGGAGGCCGCACGAACTTGCTGACCGGACGCGTATTGCTGTTGAACTTTTCGTATGAACCGCTGGGAACGGTCGGTGTCGCGCGCGCCGTCTGCTTGTGGTTTCGCGGAGCTGTCTTCGTTGAAGAGAACGACGGTGAGAACGTTCTGCATTCGCCTTCGACGGTCTTCCCTGTGCCGTCCGTGATCCGCTTGCGGCATTACATTCACCTTCGCCGCCGAACCAGCGAGAATTCGATGAAGCGCGCACGTATCTACATTCGCGACCGCTATCGCTGCCAGTATTGCGGTGACCATCGTCACGCAAAGGATCTGACGCTCGACCACATTCTGCCCCGTGCACAAGGCGGCGAGCACACTCCGCAGAACCTCGTGACCGCGTGCGTCAAATGCAACCAGCGAAAAGGCAACCGCACGCCGGAGCAAGCGCGTATGCCCCTCCTGACGTCGCAAAAGCTGCTTCGCCTTGGGCTCGATCACGTCCTGCTTTGCCACTACGCCGAGTCGCGTCCTGAATGGAAGAAGTACCTTTTCATCGACGAGGACGGCGACGACGAAAGACTCAGGGCCGTCGCCTAATGCGAAAGGCGCTCGCAAGATAAACCAACACGACAAAAACCCTTCGTGCACTATCGCATGAGACACGATCTGCGATAGTGCCCGTGTAATATTTTGCTTCCCATGAGCCGACGAGCTCGGCACGTGTGGATGATACTTGAACCGTAGATCTATGAACGCAACGCGATCGGAAAAATATAGTAGCGAAGACGAGATAGTTCGCCTTGTCAAAGATTTCGAGGAGTGCACGATCACCCGCGAAGCGTGGAAGCATCGCGAACATCTGGTCGTCGCGCTCTACTACGTTTCAAAATTTGATCTGGCCATTGCAACAAAACGTATGCGTCGCGGCATCTTACGCTTGCTCGAACACGGATTTGGTATCGATCTCGAGAAAGAGATGCCTTATCACGAGACGCTGACCATCTTCTGGATGCGCACCGTCCACAGCTTCTGGTCAGAGCGACGCGACCGGCCGCTTTCGTCGATCGCCGCCGAGATGATCGCAAGTCTCGATAAGGATCTTCCATTAAGGTCGTACACGCGAGAGTATCTTTTCTCGGACGACGCAAGGAAACGATTCGTGGAGCCTGATCTTCCCTGAACGGATAACGCAGCAGGCTTCGAGCAAATGAGGTTGACCAAATGCCCAGATCAAAACTGATCCTTATGCTCGCGGTCCTATTGATGGCGTTGTGTGTTTCGGCAGCCCGCGCTCAGGATGATGATGACGAGGGCGATGATGTCGATATTGAGCTCATTCCAAACATCGTCCAATGTGTCGCACCAACGGCCTATAAATTCGACGAGGCTCAGTTTGCGGACACAAAAAACCTCGACCGCGTAATTCGTGACTATCGCGAAACGCTCTATGCGATGCCGGCAGAAGCGAAAGGAATCATCTATGTTTACGGCGGCCAGATGTCGCGGTTTGACGAGATCGCCGAGATCACAAAAACGGTCGAAGGCAAGGTCGGCCTCGGGAACAGCCCCAGTTCAAAAGTGGCTTTCGTAAATGGCGGCTATCGCCGTACGGCTGCGGTCGAATTTACGATCGTACCGCTTGACTGCAGCAAGACGCTTGGCGCCTCGCCGGATATCACTATTGAGGACGTCCGGTTCGAAGAATTTCCTGCTGCCGAAAGCGTTCGTTTATCGCGTGACGATCCCCGAAACCAGGTTTCAAACGAGGTCTTCGGAAAGTGCGGAGCTGCGGCAATGGCAATGGGCGTCTGCCGCGAATCGATGCAGGTTGAGGTCTTCGTCGCTGTCGATAAAACGGGCACCGTTCGGTTTGTCAAAGAGATCGGCGGGCATCCGCTCCTGCGTGCCGCCGCTGTTTTCGCAGCAAAACAGTGGAAATTCCGTCCCCTCCTGGTTGCCGGTATGCCAAAGAACTTTGTCGGTGTTATCTTAGTAAGGTTTCCTCCGGAAACACACCCGATGATAGTCGACGAATGATGCTCAAACTTTTTAACACGCTTACTCGCCAGCTAGAGGAATTCGTGCCGCTTGAGGACGGCAAAGTGCGGATGTACATCTGCGGGCCGACCGTTTGGAATTTCGCACACATCGGCAACTTTCGAACGTTCATCTTCGGCGACGTTCTGCGGCGGTATCTGAAGTACAAAGGTTATAGCCTGACGCACGTCTTTAACCTTACGGATATCGACGACCGCATCATCAACGAATCGGCTGCCCGAAATATCTCGATCGACGAATTCACAGCACCGTACATCACGTACTTTTGGGAAGATTTTGATGCGCTCGGCAACGAACGGCCGGAAGTGACGCCGCGTGCGACAGAGCACATCGCTGAGATGATCGACATCATCGCAAAGCTCATCGAGAACGGCCACGCGTACGAATCCGACGGCTCGATCTACTATCGGATCGCCGCGTTTCCCGAATACGGCAAACTTTCGAAGATCAGCTTTGAAGGCAACATCGCCGGCGGCAGCGACCGCGTCGATACGGACAAATACGAGAAAGAGGAC
>JAANMX010001369.1_pt1 | contig 28046 bp, 27 predicted proteins | sample 7279681 | NCBI WGS metagenome assembly JAANMX01 (sample SAMN14094542, study PRJNA606508) | bioreactor metagenome | isolation source: A lab-scale SPAN reactor treating ammonium-rich wastewater day 351 | place: Ireland: Galway | collected 2018-01-01 | reverse complement strand
TGACTGGTTCAAGCATCATCTCAAGGTCGGCTGGACTTTGCCTGTTCGCTTCGATTTACCTCCCGAGCTAATCCTTCATGAAAATGTCCGGTAGAGAACACGAGTTAGCAGCCATCCCTATAGGCGATGAAGTATGGCTGACCGTTTTCAATGTTAATTGGCCGCCGGAGAGGGACATTATCATCACTGCCAATTACATGTACAGAGAGGATGATGGACGGTTGATCGTGAACTTCCCCCCCAGTACGGTTGGCCGAATTCGTGTGCACGAGCACTCCCGACCCTGCATTGTGACAATTGACTTCCAACTACCTGAGATGGGGCTTATTGTCACCGCGCTGCAAAAAACCTACGGGATACCCGACGCGACCCCCACCCTGACAGAGACGCACGCGCAGACGAGACGCCCCCACGAGCGCAAACGGGGAATTAAGATAGGGACTGACGCACGCGTCCGCGAAATGCACGCCAGGCTAAAAGCTGGCGAATCCTACCGGCAAGCAGAGAAGAACAGTCATTGCACGACTGACACATACCGCCGCCACTGTCTCACAGTCACGGGCGAAGCCCCGCAAGAACCCTATCGCTAAAACTGACCGCGGCTAATTACGGAGTTATGGCGAAACTCCCGCACTCCCGCAATATACTGTACTACAAATGGTTTAAGGAGCGACCGCACGATGAAAAGTATCATGACTTCCTTCCGAGTCTCTGAGGCCGAAGCGCAGGCGATCAAGTACCGCGCCGAACGCGAGCAAGTAAGCGCAAGCGAACTGCTGCGCCGGGCCCTGGCCGCCTATCTCACACCCCCGGCGGAGGCCAAACCCACGCGCCGGGCCGCCACCCAGTCGCAGCCGCGACCCCAGTAAAAGCGCAAATCGCCCGACGCTTGGGAACCGCGGGCGATTTGCAAAGGAGAATCTTATATGAACAAGGATACACTGATTTTTGCCGGAACGCAACGTGTAGGCCGGGTGCGTGACGGGGTTTTCTACAAGAACGTAGATGAGCGCCACCTGCTGCGACGCCCGCCCGCCATCGCCTGGGATATGCGGGCATGGGAGCAAGCCAAGGCCGCCGGGGCGATCCGCGTCTGTGTCTGTGTGCGAGAGACCGGGCGGGAGTATCGGGCGGACGTGACCACAGTCGAAGCGCGGGGCTTTCGGTTTGACCGGGGGTGGGGGCAGCAAATCGCCCTACCCCTGACCCTCTTCGACGGAGCAAAAAAGGATGCCGGGCAGGCTGTAGCAGCAGCCCGCCCGGCGGATAGCAAGCCTGTTTCCGTCCAATTGGAGATGGCGCTATGAGCGACATTGTACTACGCCAAGCGCCAAGGGCGCTAGCCGTCAAGCCTGAGTACATCCCCGCCGAACTGCGCGGCTTGCCGCGCTGGGTGGGGTGGAAGTGGCTGGAAGCTGACGGACGCTGGACGAAGCCGCCCATCGACCCCAAGACCGGGCGGTACGCCAAGCCGAACGACCCCGCCACGTGGGGTACTTTCGAGCAGGCTTGCCGGGCCTATCGCAACGGCGCGGGCCTGGCCGGGATAGGGCTGGCCTTCGCTGGGGATGGTCTTGTGGGCGTCGACCTGGACGGGTGCCGCGACCCCCAAACCGGGGGCCTGGCCGACTGGGCGGCGGAGATTGTGCGGCGCCTGTCCAGCTACACCGAGGTTAGCCCAAGCGGGACGGGCGTGAAAATCTTCTGCCGCGGCGAACTGCCCGCACCCGGTACGAACAAGCCTTACGGCTGGCCGGTTGAAATCTACCAGGCGGGGCGGTACTTCACCCTGACGGGCCACTGCTTGGACGACGCGCCCGCGACCGTGAACGAGGCCCCAGCGGCCCTGTCCTGGCTTTGGGGCCGGGTTACAGGGGGGCCGCCATCGGGCAGCGGGCAGAATGGCGCGGCCGCCGCCCCCCCTTCTGTGGCCGCCGGCGCCCAGCCCGTGCCCGCCCTGAGCGACGCTGAGATACTGGCCCTCATTGAACGCAGCGCACAAAGCACGCGTTTCCGGCGGCTGTGGGCGGGGGAAGCCGGCGCCTATGCCAGCCCCTCGCAGGCCGATATTGCCCTTTGCAACATGCTGGCCTTTTACACTGGCGACGCCGCCCAGGTTGAGAGGCTGTTTCGCCAATCGGGGCTGTATCGTCCAAAGTGGGACAAGACCCACGCCGCGGATGGGCGAACCTATGGTCAGTGCACCGTCGAAGACGCGCTGGCGTTTGTACGAAGCAAGGCCAGCTACGCCCCCGACTTTGGCGGGGTGGGGCGCAAAGCGGGGAAAGAAGCCCACGGGGAGGGGGGGGCGGCGGAACCGCCAACATCCCCCCCGCCCGCTGACCCGCCCGGCCTGAGCGACCCTACACCCTGGCTGCCGCTGGCGCAGATTCTGGACGCGTGCTACCGGGCGGAGATGGGTGACGCCGAACTGTTGGCCGCCCTCTACGCTGATCGCGTCGCCTATGATCACGCCGAAAAGGCCTGGCATGTTTGGGCTGGGCATTGCTGGCAGCGTGACAAGTGCGGGGGCGTGGACAATCTGCCGGGGCGCGTGATCGCGGCGCAGTATCTGTACGCCGCGGCCGAAGTGGCCAAGACGGCGCAGGGGAAAGCGGATCAAGAACGGGTTGACGAGCTCAACAAGCGCGCTTTTGCCCTGCGCAATCGCAACCGCCGCAACAACGTGATCGACATGGCATCGACCCAACCGGGCTTAGCCCTGAGCGGGGACGAGTGGGACCGGGACCCCTGGCTGCTGGCCGTCAAGAACGGGGTGCTAGACCTGCGAACGGGTGAACTGCGCGCGGGTGCACCGGGCGATTATCTGCGCATCCAAGCGCCCACCGCCTGGCAAGGCAGCGACGCCCCCGCGCCGCGCTGGGAACGATTTTTGCAAGAAGTCTTTGACGGCGACGCCGAACTTGTGGCCTTTATGCAACGGCTGCTGGGCTATGCCATGACGGGCCTTGCGACTGAGCACATGCTGCCGATCCTGTGGGGGAAGGGGCGCAATGGGAAGGATACCTTGCTCAAGGCGCTGGCCTATACGCTGGGACCGGGGTTTGCCGATGCTGTGCCCGAAGAGGTTTTCACCGATGCCGGGCGCAGCAATGGCGGGGCCGCCATGCCGCATGTGTACAAACTGCGCGGCCTGCGGTTGGCGTGGGCAAGCGAAACCGAAGAGGGAGCGCGCCTAAAGACCGGTCAGGTGAAATTGCTAACGGGTGGGGGCATCCTGACCGCCCGCCCCCTTTATGGGGATTTGGTGTCATGGCAGGCGACGCACACCGCCTTTTTGATCACGAATCACCGCCCACACGCCCCCGCGGACGACTACGCCTTGTGGCAGCGCATCGCCTTGATTCACTTCGCCCTTTCCTTCGTGGATGAACCAAAGGAACCCACCGAGAGGAAGCGCGCCCCGAACCTTGATGACGTGCTGCAAGCCGAAGCGCCGGGCATCCTGGCCTGGTTGGTGCGCGGCTGCCTGGCCTGGCAGCGGGAAGGGCTGCGCCCGCCTGCGAGCGTGAAGGAAGCGACCGCAGCTTACCGCAGTGATGAAGACACGCTGGGGCTGTGGCTGAGCGAGTGCTGCTTGATTGGCGAAGGCTATTCGTGCAAAGCTATGGCGGCTTATCAAGCTTACGTTCAATGGTGTGAGGCGCTGAAGGTGAAGCCCATGACCGGAACGAGTTTTGGGCGGAAGATGACCGAGCGATTTCCCAAGGAGCACAAGAGCACCGGTTGGGAATATGCCGGGTTTGGCATCCTGGCCGAACCACCCCCCCCCACCCTGTGACGGGTTGTGACGGGTTTTGGGCATTTTGCAAGACTTTTTCCATGTAATCTCTCGCGTAAGAAAAGTTTACGAAAAACCCGTCAACCCGTCACAACCCGTCACAACCCGTCACCCCCCCCTCGTGGATTTTCGACATGACTACCCCCCCCTGTCCTTCGCTTTTCCCCGACCCCGACCCCGGCCTGGCGCATGTTATTTCGCAGGCGCGCATCCTGAGCGCGGCTATGTGGCATGAGGCGGAAGCGGCGCACGCTGTTGCGAATCGTCTGTGCATCCTGGCCGGGCGCGCGGATTTGCTTGTGTGGGAATTGCAGAACCTGGCCGCCGACCCCGACGCCATAAAACGGGCTAGAATCGCCGCTACGGAGCATGGTATAGTTAAATGACCTGCAAGCCCGTTTGCGCCCGTCCTGGGCCGTCCTGGCGGCCCGCTTTTTACACGCTCCCCCCAACACCCATGCCCGACGCACTGACGACCCTAAACACCCGCCTATCCAGGTTGCGCGGCCTGCTTGTCGATTTAGATGACGTAGGCCGGCGCTATGACCAAACATCCCTGAGCGATGACGACGTGGCCCTGGCCTTGCAGCGCATGGCGCCCCACACTGACGCCCTGGCCGCTATTCTGCGGCCCCTCTTGCGTGATTTGCGTGACGACGATTGGCAGGCGATTGACCGCTGACCGCCGTCTTATTTTCCAACCAACCCTTCACCCTTTACTACACCGTCCGGGAGGGCGGAACCCATGACTCAATTGACCACGAAAGAATTAACGAAGTGGCAAGCAGCGCTGCAAAGCGGCATGGCCGCGGTGAACGCTGAAATTCCCGCTGTGGAGGCGGAGATGGCGGAGACGGCGGACGAACGGGCAGCGATGGAGGCGGAGCGGGAGCGGCTGGCTGCGCTGGCCCACGCTGCGCTGGCCGGTGTCGACCTGCCAGCGCTGAAGGCCGCAGCCCATGCGCGCGTGCTGGCCCAGACTGAGGAGCAGGCCGCCGCGGTCATGGTGGAAGAGCTTGATCGCCGACTGGCTGCCTTGGCCCAAAAGGTGGACGCACTGTGCCAACGGCGCGGGCAATTGCTGCGCGCAGTGCTGGAGATTGGCCTGAGGCAGTACAACGAGGCGGAATTGCTGCCCGCGTTGCACGCGGCCGCCGCCGCGTTGCAGGAGAACAAGCGGCGGGCACACGAAATCTACGACCTGACCGGCGGCACGTCTCAACAGATCATTGGCAACCTGCAAGAGTTGATCCAGAACAGCCTCGAAGGCTTTGCTAAACGGAACGAATACACCCCTGACCCCTCTTTGTTGACGGAGAAAACCCGATGAAAATGTCAGAAAACATGAAATGGCGGCTTGCTGTGCAAGAGCGCGCAGAGCACGCGTTACAGGCCGACATCTATCAGCAACAGCGCGCGCAAATTGCCGACATCCTGCGGAGACAGAACCTATCTGCAAGAGCGCGGGCGATGATGCGCCAGTCTGTGCTGCGCCGGGCCGCGGCCCTAGCCGCCGAAACGTTCCCGTCAGGACGGGAATATGAGAGGATACTATGAGAACCTGGGCTACGGGGGAGGGGGGCGCGAATCTCTACAGCCCGCGACCCGTAGACCGGCGGTTCAGCCTCGCGCACGCACCCGCGAGTAAGTGGAGGGGGGGTCGGCCCTCCCTTCACTTCAGCCTAGGCTTTTCAATTGCCCCTCTTCTGCTTCCCTGTGCGGGCCGGCGCGGGCCGGCGCGGGCCACCAGGTGCTCCACTGGCCGCAACTGCCGCACCGCACGCGCACACGCTCCGCAATCCACACCGAAAGGCTAACCCACATCCCCCCCGGCCCCATCATCCCCAGAACCTGACCGCAACGGCACCGCCAAGGGGTACCCACCGGCCCCGGCCCCGGCCCCGACGCCGGCCTGTATGCCCGACGCCCTGCGCGCAGGCGCGCATCGATTCAATTTCTCTACCCTGACCCGACCCTGAACCGAGAAGGAGCTACCATGCAAACCCAAACCCAAACCCCAACCCCAACCCGACCGCAGACATTAGGCGACCTGTACCCCGCTCAATGGCTGAGCGCCGCCGACCTGACCAAGCCCGCCCGCGTACGAATCGCGGGCGTGGAAACAGTGCAAGTGCACAACCAATTTGCCGGGGGCAAAGAATGGCGCGTGGCCTTGCGATTTTCCTACACAGACAGCAAGGGCGACGTGCACGAACTCAGTAAGCGACTTTTGGCCAACCGCACGCAATGCCGCAGCCTGGCAACCCTGGCCGGAAGTGATATTTTTCGCGACTGGGAAGGGCTGACCGTGACACTACGCCCGGCACCAACGAGCAATGGACGACCCACTATCGAGATTGCGCCCGCGTGACCCCCCCCGTGGCCATCCTGGCAGGCCCTGGGCGGCGCTGTGGGCCCTCGCAGGCCCTGGGCCATGGTCATCGAGGCGCAGGCCCTGGGCGCCCAGACCGGCGGCGCCGTGGCCGGCCTGGCAGGCCCTGGGCGACCCTGTGGGCCACAAGGTGGGGCTTCGAAGGCCCTGGGCGCCGTGGCCGCCCAGACCGGCGGCACCGTGGCCATCCTGGGCGGCCCTGGGCACCCTGGCCGGCCAGAGACCGGCGACGCCGTGGCCATCCTGGGCGGCCCTGGGCGGCCCTCGCAGGCCCTGGGCCATGGTCATCAAGGCGCAGGCCCTGGGCGCCCAGACCGGCGGCACCGTGGCCGGCCTGGCAGGCCCTGGGCCACGGTCATCGATGCGCAGGCCCTGGGCGCCCAGACCGGCGGCACCGTGGCCATCCTGGCAGGCCCTGGGCGGCGCTGTGGGCCACAAGGTGGGGCTTCGAAGGCCCTGGGCGCCGTGGCCGGCCAGACCGGCGACGCCGTGGCCATCCTGGGCGGCGCTGGGCGGCCCTCGCAGGCCCTGGCCATGGTCATCGAGGCCCAGGCCCTGGGCACCCTGGCCGGCGGCGCCGTGGCCGGCCTGGCAGGCCCTGGGCGACCCTGTGGGCCACAAGGTGGGGCTTCGAAGGCCCTGGGCACCGTGGCCGGCCTGGCAGGCCCTGGGCGACCCTGTGGGCCACAAGGTGGGGCTTCGAAGGCCCTGGGCACCGTGGCCGGCCAGACCGGCGGCACCGTGGCCATCCTGGGCGGCCCTGGGCACCCTGGCCGGCCAGAGACCGGCGACGCCGTGGCCATCCTGGGCGGCCCTCATTATGGCTGAGGAACGATGCACGAAACGCCAACTTGCCGCACTATTGACGCGCTGCTAATCCGCCTGGATGACATGGCCCAGGGCGGGCAGGGATTGCACTTGCAAGCCTTACGGGAACTATCCGACGCCCTGGCGGAAGCATGGGAAGCGCACCGGGGAAGCATAGTACGCTATCCGCAACCCCCCCCCCTTCCCCTTCCCCCCCTCCAACCCGTGAACCGTGACAAGTTGCGGCGCGCATGAGGTGGAAAATCTGATTGCGCGCGCAATCATGATTCACCTATTCCCCCCGTGGCCGACCTAGCTGTAGGTATCGAAGCGCGGCGCTGACCCCGTTTTGACAAATACAAGAATCTGTCATACACTACCAAAAGACGGGCCGGGGCAGTGTTTGAGCACTGGCCCCCGACCCTGACCACAACGCCGGACGAACGGCGCATGGCTGACCGTAGGATAGCAGAATCAAGCCATACACTCCAAGCCCGGCGAAGTGGGAATGCCCCCACCGACCGGGCTTTTGTGTTGTCTGGGAAGGTGGGGGGGGATGACAAGCAAGCTTGTCGCACTGTTTCACATTAAGCCCCACGCTCACCCTACAAGAGACATGCTACCCCTAGTAGTTAAGTCTTTCACACCCACTTCATCTTGTGCACCCCCGCCCCCGTAGCTCAGCGGCTAGAGCGACTGCCTTCTAAGCAGTATGTCGCAGGTTCGAATCCTGCCGGGGGTGCTGATGTGCCGGCGCTGCACCGGCAAAAAAGCCCCCAACCGCCAAAAGGGAGACGGTTGGGGGTGAAGATGGGAGGGGAATCGGGATCAGATGCCCAGGTAGGCGCGGCGCACCTCTTCGTTGTTCTCCACCTCATGCGAAGGGCCGTGTAGCTCGACTTTGCCCTCGCTGAGCACGTAGGCATAGTCGCTGACCTTGAGGGCCATGCGCACATTCTGCTCCACCAGCAGGATCGTCAGTCCCTCGCGGCGCAGCTTGCGCAGCGATTGGAAGAGATCAAGGGTGAGCACCGGAGCCAACCCAAGGGAAAGCTCGTCGATCATCAGCACGACCGGCTCGGACATGATGCCGCGGGCCACGGCCAGCATCTGTTGCTCGCCGCCGCTCATGGTGCCGGCCCGCTGGGTCGCGCGCTCCTTCAGGCGGGGGAAGAGGGTGAACACCTTCTCCAGGTTCTGGGCGGCGTGAGCGCGGGCGCGGGCCGGCGTGGCCCCCATCTCCAGATTCTCACGCACAGTCATGTCGGTGAAGAGCTGACGGCCTTCAGGCACCATGATCAATCCCATCTCCGCCTTGGCGTAGGGCGGCAGCTTGCTCACATCCTCGTCCTGGAAGAGCACCTTGCCCTGCCAGGGCTTCAACTGCCCCACGATGGCGCGCAACAGCGTGGTCTTGCCCGCGCCATTGGAGCCGACCAGGGTCGTCAATTGCCCCTGCTCCAGGCTCAGACTGGCCCCCCACAAAATCTGCAATTCTCCGTAACCGGAGGCGACGTCGTGAATTTCGAGAACAGCCATGCTATCGTTTCTCCTCTTCCAACAGGCGGGCGGCGAGTTCCGGGTCGCCCAGATAGGCTTCGATCACCTGCGGGTTTTGCGAGACCTCTTCCGGCGTGCCCGCGGCGATCATCTCGCCATAATTCAGCACGATGATGCGGTCGGAGAGATTCATCACCGCGTGCATGATGTGCTCGATCATGATGATCGTCACTCCCTGCTCCCGGATCTGGCGGATGGTGGCGATCATGCCGCTGACTTCGGCGGTGTTGAGGCCGGCCAGCACTTCATCCAGCAGCAGCAGGTAAGGCCGGGCGGCCAGGGCGCGGGCCATCTCCAGCCGCTTTTTCTGGGCGACGTTGAGGCTGCCGGCCAGCAGGTTTGCCCGCGCGGCCAGACCCACGAAAGCCAGCACCTCATCCGCCACGTGCTCGGCCTTGGCCAGGCCCAGCCCTTCGCGGCCATAGCAGGCGCCGACGATCACATTCTCGCGCACGGTCAGCTCATTCAGCGGGCGCACGATCTGGTGGGTGCGGGCCAGGCCCAGCCGGGCGGCGCGATAGGTGGGAGCGCCGGTGATATCCTCCCCGCGGAAGCTGACTTTGCCGCGGGTGGGCGTATAGACGCCATTGATGCAGTTGAAAAGCGTGGTCTTGCCGGCGCCGTTCGGGCCGATCAGCCCCAGGATCTGACCAGGGGGCAGATCGAAGGTGACATTCTTGACGGCGGTGAGGCCGCCGAACTGTTTGGTGACGTTGTTGACTTGCAAGATCATTCCAGCACCCTCCGTAGCGCCGCCCAGCGCGAGCGCAGCCAGCCCACGGCCCCGCTGGGGATGAAGAGGACGATGAGCAGCAGCAGCACCCCGGCCACGACCAACTGAATATCGCGGAACATGGGGCTGGTGAGCAGGGTGCGGCGCAGGCTCTGATATGCGGCCCCGCCCAGGGCCGGCCCCAACACCGTGCCCTGCCCGCCCAGCATCACCATCACCAACAACTCGATGGAGAGATGCAGGCGAAACGCGCTTTCCGGCTCGATCACACCATTTTTGAAGAAAAAGAGCACGCCGATCATGCCGGGGAAGATGGCCGAGAGCACATAGGCCCAGGTTTTGGCCCGTGGGGCCACCACGCCCATCACCTCGGCCGCGTCCTCGTCCTCGCGGATTGCCATCAGCCCCAGCCCGAATTTGGACTTCTTGACCTTGAAACTGACGAAGATCACGACCAGCGCCAGCACGGCCAGGCTCCAGAACACCAGCCACAGGGCGGCGTTGGCCCCGCCATACCCGCGATAAATCGCAAAGTTCAATTCCATGCCATTCGGCCCGCCAAAGAGGGCGAATTGCTTGGCAAAGGCCTTCATGGCCTCGTTGATGCCGATGGTGGCCAGGGCAAAATAGGCCCCACGCAAGCGCAGAATGGAGAGGCCCAGCAGCAAGGCCAGCAGCCCCGCGGCCACCCCGCCCAGCAGCGCCGCCGGGAAGAGATGCCAGCCCTGTTCATCGATCAGATAGAAACCGACATAGCCGCCCAGGCCAAAGAAAACGATGTGCCCAAAACTGACATAGCCGGTGTAGCCGAGGAGGATGTTCAGGCTGGAGGCCAGGGCAACGGACATCAGCACCGTGAACATCGATTCACGCGTGCTGGCGCTGCCCGTGATCAGAGGATAGACCGCGAACGCAGCCACGAGGAGCAAGGGGAGCCAAAGCCCCGGAGAACGCAGCGTCTTCATTTTTTCGCTCCGAACAGACCTTGGGGCCGCAACAACAGCAGCAGGACGAACAGGACGAATTCGAACACCGGCACCCACCCCACCGAGGTGAAAGCGGGGATGACCCCTTCGATCAATCCCAAGATCAACCCGCCGACCAGGGCGCCCAGGGGGTTGCCCAGCCCGCCCAACACCACGATCACGAAGCTCTTCAGCTCATACACCCCCCCCGAAAGGATGGTGAAGGGTAAGATCGTGCCGATCAACCCGCCGGCGATGGCAGCCAGCATGGTGCCGATGCCGAAACTCAGCGCCAAGACGCGCGTAGAAGGGATGCCCATCAACTCCGCCGCGGTGCGGTTGTTGGCCACAGCCCGGATGTTCTTGCCCGGTCGCGTGCGATACAGGAACCAATAGAGCACCCCCGTCACCAACAGGGCGATCAGCGCCGCCGCCACCCGCGTGGCCGGCAGCGAGATGCCCGCAGCCTGCAGCGTGCCCAACGAGTAATCGACATTGCGAAAGCTGGTCGACCAGATCGTGGTGCCGATGCCGATGATAATCATATTGACGGAGAAGGTGGCCAGCAGGCTGGAGAGATGCGGGGCATTCAGCACCCGGTGCACAGCCACAATATAGATGATAAGACCCAACAGCAGCCCCAACGCCGCTACCAGGATCAGAGCAATGAACGGATTCAGGCCCAGCACCGTGAAGCACAGATAGACCCCGAACATGCCCAGGGCGATGATAGGGCCGTGCGCCAGGTTGATCACGCTCATCACCCCGAAGATCAGGGTCAGACCCATGGCGGCGATGCCGTAGACCACGCCGATCAGCAGCCCATCGGCCAGATATTGCAGAAGTTGGCTCATGATTCAGGACACCTCCGGGAAGGGAGCGGCGCCCGCCCGGCGACAGACAGCCAGGCGGGCGCCGCCAGCGGGGGGAAGTTAGCGGGTGATGAAGGGGGCGGTGCGCCCTTCCGGCGGCCACACCACCTGTTTCATCAGGTTGCCAGCGCTATCCCGTTGCCATTGCACATAGACCATCTCGTGGCCGATCTGCAAGCCGTGGTTCTCGGCGCTGGTATCGAATTTGATGTGCCCGAAGAAGGTGAGCATGTCGGTGGCATCCAACGCCGCTTGCACGGCGGCGCTATCCAGCGTGCCGGCCCGTTCGATGGCGTCTTGCAGGATCAACCCGGCCACGTAGCCGCCGGCCGCGTGGTACGAAGGCTCTTCGCTGTGCGCGGCCTGGTATCTCTGCGTGAATTCGGCCCCGGTGATGCCCTTCCAGGCCAATCCTGCCGATTGGGCCGATTCCGCCGTGAACGCGGCCAACGGTTCCCACTGGCTAGGGCCAAAGATGCCCACCGCAGCGTCGCCCAACTCGGCGAAGGAGGGCTCCGGCGGCGCTACCAGCAGGCCCACGTAGGGCGTAGCCACACCCTTTTCGCTCAGTTGACGGGCAAAAGTGCTGCCATCCTGGAAGTGGCCGCCGCCCAGGATCGCTTCGGGATTGGCCGCCTGGATCTTGTTGATGAAGGGCGCGAAATCGGTGGTGCCAGAGTCATAGCCCTCGAAAAGGACGATCTCGAAGCCCAGGGCTTCGGCGTGCGTTTTCAGGGCCTCGGCCACGCCGGTGGAGAACTTATCGTTCTCATGCACGATGGCGATGCGCTTGATGTTCGGGGCCTCGGCCACCAGCAGATCGGCGGCGCCGGTGAGATACTTGCTATCGGGCGTGTAGGCCTGATAGACGAGGGTGTAGCCCTGCTGATAGTTGCTGGCCGAAGCCGCGCCGGTGGTGATCATCACCTTGCCATTCTGCTCGGCGATGACCGAGGCAGAGGAGGTGAGGCCGCTGGAATAGGGGCTGATCAGAAAATCGGCCCCGTCATCATTGGCCAGGCGGGTGTACAGCTCCTGCACCCGGTCGCCGTTGGATTCGTCATCGTAGAATTTGGAGGCGAAGGTGACGACTGTGCCATCGCTGAGTTTGATGCCGCCGGCGTTGTTGACATCGGCCATCCATAGGTTCAGGCCGTTGATCTGGCGGCTCGATTCGACGTTGTACTTGCCGGTCTGCGAGGCGGTGAACCCGATGGTGACTGTTTTGGTGACGGCGGGGGCGCTGCTGGCGGCAGTGGGTTCCGCGGCAGGGGCGGGCGTGGCGGCGCCGCCGCAGGCAGCCAGCGCCAGGGCTGCGATCAGAAAGACCGCGAGAAGGAAAAGTGATTTGCGAGACATACCATCTGCTCCTTTTGAGTGGCTGAGAAGACCTGGATCGGCTCCCAGGCAGGGCCGCGGCGTCTGCCGCGTAAGAATGACTTGCCGCACACTCTAGCGGAGGCCTGCAAACATCCCATAAAAACCGCCCGGCGAATATAAATTTTTTGTAAAAATCGCCCCACTCCCCTCCGCACCCCCTCAAACGCCAGGGATATGAAGCAAATGATCCCGGCCGGTCTCGCCAGATCGCCCGAAACGAGCGATTGCATTCGCCGCTTCCACGATATCGGTGAGGTAAAGTCGTTCATCCCGCATAAATAACCTCGGCGCTGGTTAGCACATCCTGGCGGAGTACAGGTTTGAGTCCATCCAGCGGCACCAAATCGACAGGGCGCTCCAAGAGTGCGGTTAATTCGCGCTGCATGCGACCGAGCGCCAAGAATCCGACTCTTGCGCCAGGTTCAAACTCAACCAGGATATCCACATCACTATCGGATCGGAAGTCAGCGCGCAAAACAGAGCCAAACAACGCCAGTGATTTCACCTGGTTGCGGCGACAAAAATCGATAATTTTTGCCTGTTTGCCGGTAATTTGTATTTTATCCATGCTTTCAGCTACTCCTGCTAGAAACGTAACAGTTCACCTAATGTGTCATTGCGAGCGCAGCGAAGCAATCTCCAAGGTGGTTCGTCAATTTTGTGGATGTCAATCAGCGTTGGGGATTGCTTCGGGGCTATTGCCCCTCGCAATGACGAAATAAGATGAATTGTTATCTAAAAATATTGTTTTATCGCTGAAAAAGGCTGATTCGATCATAGCTTTGCTCTCGCCGCGCAATTATAGCACGGTTATCCTGTTGCATTGCAACCCGGCGCCCGATTTCCCAATCTGCAGTGCGGGGGCGCGCGGATGGAAGTCAGCAGAACCTAAAACAGAGAACCCCGCTCCTCAAACCGGTATCCCACCCCATGCTCGGTCAGCAAATAAACCGGATTGGCCGGATCGTTCTCGATCTTGCGGCGCAGGCGGCCGATGTAGACGCGCAGATATTCGCTCTCCTCCCCATATTCCGGCCCCCACACCTGCTGCAAAATGCGCCGGTGCGTCAACACCTTGCCCGCGTGCTGCATCAAGAAATGCAACAGCTCGAACTCCGTGCGCGTGAGACGGAGGGGGCGGCCTTCCACCAGCACCTGCCCCCGCTCCGGCTGCAAGTGGATGCTGCCCAGGCGGATGCCCGCCGCCGGCGGGTGCGGCTCGCGGCTGCCGGCCCGGCGCAGCGCGGCCCGCACCCGCGCCAACAGCTCCTCCACCCCAAAAGGCTTGGTCAGATAGTCATCCGCGCCCAAATCCAGCGCCAACACCTTGTCATGCTCCTCATCCAGGGCGCTGAGCACGATGATCGGCACCTGCGAACTGCGCCGCACCCGCTGCGTCACCTCCAGCCCATCCAGCCGCGGCATCATCAGATCCAAGATGATCAGATCCAGCGGCTGCGATTGGAACACACCCAACGCCTCCAGGCCATTTGTGGCCTGCGTCACCTGAAAACCGCGGGCGCTGAGATTGCGGCTGATGAACTCGCGCAGGGGCTTCTCATCATCTACGACCAGGATGCGCGCAGTCATGCCGGGCCTTCCTCCGGTTCCGGCGGGGCCAGCGGCAGCGAAAAGGCGAACAGCGCGCCCGGGCCTGCATCCTCCACCCAGATGCGCCCCCCGTGCGCCTCCACGAACCCCCTGCTGATCGCCAACCCCAGCCCCGCGCCGCCGATGCGCTGCTCGCCGCCCCCTTCCACCTGATAAAAACGCTCGAACACCCGTTGGCGCTGCTCCAGGGGCACGCCCGGCCCAAAATCGCGTACCCGCACCACCACCTGACCATTCTGCTGCGCCGCGCTCACTTCCACCCCGGCCTCTGCCGGCGAATACTTGGCCGCGTTCTCCACCAGATTACGCAGCACCGTCTCCAAGCGGGGGCGGTCGATCCAGGCCGCCGGCAGATCCGCGGGCAGATGCAGTTGCACCCGCGCCCCCAGCCGCCGGCCCTCCCGTTCCGCCGTCTGCTGGATCACCGCGGCCAGCGAGTGCAACTCGCGGCGGATGCGCAGCGCGCCCCCCTCCAGGCGCGATAGATCGAGCAGATTGCTCACCAGCACGGCCAGCCGATCCGCCTCCTCGCTGATGATCTGCATAAATTCGCGCTGCGCTGCCGCATCCCACTGCACATCCTGCGCCAGCAGCGTGGTGGCAAAGCCCTTGATCGAACTCAGTGGTGTGCGCAACTCGTGCGAAACCGTGCTGAGCAGGGCCGATTTCATGCGATCCAGGTTCTTGTCGCGGGTGATATCCTGCCAATACTGCCCCCGCCCGATCAACCGTCCCTCGGCGTCGGTGACATCGAAGATGCGCAGCCGCACATCCTGTGTGCGCCCCGTCCCATCCCGGCGCTGAAAATCGACTACCCGCTCTCCCCGCCCGGCAAAGGCCGCCCGCGCCCGCGCCGTGACTGCCTGGGCGCCCACAGCCGAGGCCAACAGCGCCGCGGTCAGGTCATGGGCGCGCCGCCGCCGCGCCACCGACCGCCGCATCCCCAACAAATCCGCCGCGGCCTGGTTACAGAAGAGCACCTCGCCCTCCAGGCTTTCCAACACCAACCCGTCGGCCAGACTCTCCATGATCGCCTCCAGCCGGGAAGTCTGCTCCTGCAATTGCGCGTCCGAACGGGCAAAAAGAGCGGCGTGCTCCATGGCCATGGCCGCGTGATTGGCAAAACTGGCCACCAACTCCAGTTCCGTCTCCGAAAACTGGTGCGGATCGGTGCGGTAGATCAGCAATGCCGCGGGCGGCGCGTGTTGCGTCAGCAATGGCACGGCCAAAACCGCGCGGAAGCCTTCCATCCGCGCCCGCTGGCGCAGAGCGTCATAATTCGGCTCGATCTCCGTGTCCTGAATCTGCACCGGGACTTGCAAACGCAAGGCCCGCGCCGCGGCGGAATAAGGCTCGGAGGGCTCGATGCGCAATTGTTCGACGTAGGCTTCGGAAAGGCCGCGGCTGGCAGTGATGCGAAACACGCCCAGGCGCTTGTCCAGGGCGACGATCGCCGCCCGTTCCACCTTCGACAGCCGCTGCACCTCCTCCAGGATGCTGGCGATGACCTCATCCACATCCAACGAACTGACCACGCGGCGGCTGGTCTCCAGCAGGGTGCCCAGTTCCTCGAACCGCCGCTCGATGGCCTCGGCCATCACAGCCAGCGAGCGGGCCAGATGCCCGATCTGATCGCTACGCCCCTGCCAGACCTGCACGCCCTGCTGCGCTGCCGCGGGCGCGGCCTGGCGCTGCCCCACCAACTGGCTGAACTCGGCCAGGTGCTCCAAGGGCAAGATCACCCGTCGCGAGAGGGCCAGCCAGAAGAAGACGCCGCCCAGCAAGTACACGCCCCCCGCGGCCAGCAGCAGGCGATGAAAGCGGTTGATGGCGGCAAAAGCCACCAACGTGGGCCGCTGTACGATCACCCCCCAGCCTGCCACCGGGATAGGCACGAAGGAGCGCAGCCACTCGCTGCCATCCGGCGCCGCGGCGATGACGCTGCCCCTCTCCCCGGCCAACACTCGCGGCACCGCGCCATCGTCCCACCCGCCCCAATCGGGCAAGAGGTTGGCGGGCAGGCCCAGATCTTCCCCCCGTCGCACCGTCAGCAGCGGGTCGGAGATCAAATCTGCCGTGAGCAGGGCAGGATGGGCGATCACCTGGCCGCGGGCATCGACGATGCTGACGATCAGCCCCCGCGCCGCGCCGCCCACGATCACCTGCAATGTTTCGCTCAGCGAGGCCAGGGCCAGATTGGTGGCGACGACGCCCTGAAACGCGCCTGAGGCATCGATCAGAGGCATGACCGCGGTGGCCACCGGCTGGCCGGTGGTGGGCGAGACGCGGCCATCGGAAAAAACCGGCCCGCGGCTGGCGCGGGCAGCCTGGAAATACTCGCGGAAGGAAAAATCCACCCCCACCGTGCTGGGCGGGCCTTCAGGAAAGTGATAGTCCATGACGCCATCCGCGCCCAGGCGGTAGACCAAATCCACATCCGCGCGCGCCAGGATCAGATCGGCAAAGGTGGCGCGCATCCCTGCCTCTTCGCCGCGCTGCACCTCGCTGCGCTGCGCCAGGCTTTGCACCGTGCGCACAGCGTTGGTGAGGGTGGCGTTGGTCTCCAGGGCAATGGCCTGAGCCAAAGCCAGATCGGCCGCGCGCACTTCCTCCTCCAGATTGCGCTGCATCACCTGATCGAAGATGAACGCGGCCACCAACACCGGGCCGATGAACAGCACATACAAGGCCAGCAATTGCAGGCCCAGATCACGGCCCAGGCGCGCGCCCCGGAACCAGGGGGGTTGCAGTGAGCGCAGGCGGGTGAGCAGGGCACGCATGGCAGCAAAGAAAAAAAGGGCAGGGGGTCGCCAATTCGGGGGAATAGACTGCCACAAACCGCGCAAAGGGGCAACCCCACGGCAGCGGGGCTATCTTCCCCGCCCCAAATCGTTGTTGCCAAACCTGACCGCTGGGTGCTAGACTGCCCCCTTCACAAAACACCCCCCCTCCTTTCTCTCACACCCCCCACCATGCCCACCGAAACCATTCTCGATATCCGCCCCGTCCACCCCATGCACCGCCATCCCATGATCTTCGACCTGTTCGAGAGCCTGGAGCCGGGGCAGGGCTTCATTCTGATCAACGATCACAATCCCAAACCCCTCTTCTACCAGTTCCAGGCCGAGTTGCCGGGCCAGTTTACCTGGGAGTATCTGGAGCAGGGGCCGGCGGAGTGGCGGGTGCGCATCGGGCGCAGCCCCGCCTGATCCGCTGCCCGTCCATGCGCTTTCTCTACCTTTTTTCGGTCTGGCTGCATGTTGTCGCGGCCATCATCTGGATCGGCGGCGCCCTTTTCCTGGCGCTGGTGCTGGTGCCGGCCACGCGGCAGGCCGCGTACCGCGGCATCGCGCCGGCCCTGATCCAGTGGAGCGGCGCCCGTTTCCGCAGCATCAGTTGGGTGTGCTTGGCCACGCTGCTGCTCAGCGGCATCTGCAACCTGGCCTACCGCGGGTTTGGCTGGGCCGACCTGTGGAGCGGGCAGCTATGGCAGGGGCCTTTTGGCCGCACGCTGGGGATCAAGCTGCTGCTCGTGGCTCTGATCCTGCTGCTCAGCGCGGTGCACGATTTCGTCATCGGCCCCCAGGCGCGGGAGCGCTGGCAGGCGGATGCCACCGCGGCCGAGACCCTGCGCCTGCGCCGCCGCGCGTCCTGGTTCGGGCGCATCAACCTGCTGCTGGCTCTGATCGTCACCGCCCTGGGTGTGACCCTGGTGCGGGGCGGGATTTGAGGAGGCGAGGAGATCGAGCGGTCGGAGCGCTGCGAGCGCTCCGACCGCTGGGGTCGCGCCTCCCCGCCTCATCCTCTCACATCAGGCCCGCTTCGTGCAGGCGCTGGTGGATGTCGAGGAACGCGTCCGCCTGGGCCTGGGTGATGCTGCCCGCGGCCACCAGCGCAGCCAGCAGTGCGGCCTGCTGCTCCTCGGGGTTGCCGGCGCCGAACGCAGTGGGGTTGGCGGCCCGGTAGGCGTCCAGGGCATCGTGCACCGCCGCGAACGTGTCTGCCTCGGCCTGGGTGATCACGCTCTGGGCCACGGCTTGATCCAGCATCTCACGCTGCTGCGCGGCTTCGACCTGCGGATCGAACGCGGCCCCGCCCATGCCCCGCCGCGGGATAACCTGCCCGGAACCGAGGCCGCGCACATAGTGGATCACCGACCAGCGCTCTTCCTCGCTCAATAGCTCCTTCCACACCGGCATGGCCGTCTCGAAGGGCACACCGCCCTCGCTCACCCGCCAGAAGAGATAGGCGTCGCTCATCATCTGGCTGGTGTGGGCAATGGGCGCGGGCGCGGGATCGAGCACCGCGGCGGTGGGGCCATCCCCCATGCCGCCGTCGCCGTGGCAAACCGCACACTGCGCAGTGTAGATCTCCGCTCCCTCTTCCAACACTTCCGCGCTGGCGGGGATGGGGCTGGCAAGGTCGGCGTAGGGCGCGGGGATGGCGGCGCTGTGCCGCTCCATCATGCCCATGCCCATGCCCATGCGCCGGCCCATGCCCATGCCCATACCGCCGGCGGCAGCAGTGGGCGCGGGCGCTTCCGGCTCTGCGGAGTCGGGAGTGGGGATGGCAGGCATGGCGCAGGCGGCCAGCAACAACGCCAGGCCCAACAATAGCATCAGTTTCAGGGTTCTTTTCATGGTTCAGGGCGTCATAACGCCAATGCCGAAGGTGTAGACCAATTCGCCGCCGAACAGGCCAACGCCGACGATCAGGGCCACGCCGATGATCTGGATCAGCGTGTGCAGGACGCGCTTGCCGGGGCTGTACACGCCCTTGTTGCGCCAGGTGCAGAGGGTCAGCAGGCCAAACACCACCACGGTGGCGATGCCCAGCAGGCGATGGGTGCTCAAGGTGGCCAGGGCGGGGCTGTCCAAAGGCACAGAGCGGGCAGCCAGCAGGCCGGAGATGACAGCGAAAACGGCCCCGGCCAGCCCCAGCAACAGGGTGTACCAGGATGCGCGCTCGAAATTGTTGTGCTTCCAGATGCGCCCGGCCCAACTGAGAGCCACGCTGGTCAACAACAGAGCGATGGGGAAATGCACGATCAGGGGATGTGGATTGAGGGGCATGGGGTGTCCTTGATGAACGAGGAGAGGGGGGAGATCAAGCGGTCGGAGCGCTGCGAGCGCTCCGACCGCTGGGGTCGCGGCAAGAAGGCGATGGAGGGGGGTGGCGTTAGGATACCACGAGAGCCGATAAAAATACTCCGACAAAAGTCGGATTGGCGGGGCTTTGCAGCCGCCGCGGCCGCAGGTTGCGCACGCGTCCGCGTGCGCAGGTTGTAAAATTCCGCCCGCTGCGGGTAAAGTTAGGGCATGACCACGACGCCGATCGCGCTGACCCGCGCCAATACCATTCTTTATTGCCAAAACTGGGAAGAAACCGTTCATTTCTACCGCCAGTTGCTCTGTTTTCCAGTCGCTTTTGAAAACGACTGGTTTGTGGAATTTCATCTCGTCGGCTCAAACTATCTAAGCATTGCCCAAGCCGCCCGCGCCACCATCGCCGCGGTAGCCGGTCAGGGCGTCACCCTCACCTGGCAGGTGGAAGACCTGGAGGGGGTGGAGCGCTTTTTGCACAGGCAGGGGATTGCCACGACCCCGATCCGGCGCAAATGGAACGCCCGCGTCCTCTATTGCTATGATCCCGAAGGGCATCGCCTGGAGTTTTGGGCCAATCACATCGGCCAGAGCGCGGCCCCGGAGGAGGGGGTGAGGGGGTGAGGAGGCGGAGCCGGCCTGCCCAGCCCGATTCATCGGGCTTCGGTTGCCAGCCCGGCGATTCATCGCCGGGTGGATGACGATGAGGCGGTTTTCACTCCGTCTCATCGTCCATTTTTGTCTCTGTTCCTCCGTCTGACATGCCGCCAGCGCATGGCTGAGTTGGCGCGACGCCATAAAGATACAGATCGATCACCGGCGAAGCCGCATCTGCCGCGGCCCGCTCCACCAGAAAGTGGCTCCATCCGCCTGCGAGCCGCTCACTACAATCGGCATCCTTCACCAGCAGCCGCAGCATCGCGCCTGACCGCGCCTGCCGCTGCGCTTCCAGCGCCCGCCGCTGCACCTGATCAAGCGTGAGGGGGGGCAGGCCCAGCCCTGCCAACGCCTCGGCCAGGCCCGATAGTTCCGGATCATGCCGCGCGTCGCCGATCTCCAGCAGCACGCGCCACTCTTTCTCGTTCATGGGCGCTCCCGCGTCTGTCAGACCGCCGGCAAAGGTGCGGCCTGACAGACGCCGGCAAAGGTCAACGAACGGTCACGGTCAGGGTGTAATCCTGCACTTCTTCTGACCACCCCCCGACGCGGATCACATAATCCTGCGTGCGTGGGAGCACGCCCTGCCAACGCGGTTCGCCTACCTCCATGCGCTTGTAGATCTCGCCATCGTCGACGCCGATCAGGGTAAAGCTAACTTCGCCGGCAGAGAGGACCCGCACCTCCATGGTTTGCCCGGCCATGGCTCGCAGCACATACTCCTTGCGCTGCTCGCCCTGCACCGCGCCGTCGCGGCTGTCGCCATACGCGCCGGGCGCAAAGCGGATGCGTTCCGGCGGCGGCGCTTGCCCGTCCACCGGTTGGGTCAGGGTGCTCTGGGTCGAGACGAAGCAAATGCGGGAGAGGGTGTTGGCGCAGCGCAAGCGCCACCAGCCCCCATCCCGGCTGATGCCCGTCACCTGGGCGATCTCGCCCTGACGCAACTGGCCGACCACGTCGTAGGACGCGCCGGGGCCAGAGCGCACCCGCACCACAGTCAGTGCGGCCACCGCGGTGACGCTTGTATTCTCCACCGGAATCTCACCGGGGTCGGCGTCCGCGGGCCGCACGCACAGCCGTTGGCCCACATAGATGCGGTTGCGGTTGCTGATGCCGTTCAGACGCTGCAACTCGGTCACGCTGCGCCCGTAGCGGCGGGCAATGGCCGAGAGGGTATCCCCGCGCTTGACCGTGTACTGTTGGCCGCAGGCAGCGAGCTGTGGCCCGGCCTGCGCCGCCGGCGGCGAGGCAAAGGCCAAGCCGATCAGCAGCAGCAGAAACAGGGCGATCGATCGTAGATGTGTGTGGATGGACATTTTTGTTCTCTCCTTTATAATGAGAATGAAGTGGAATGGTGTTGTTGCATGCCATTGAACACCCAATCCCCCCCCGCCGGGTGACACCGAACCCTCCAAAAGTGTTACAAAAGTGTCACAGCGAGATCCCCAAATAGCAGAATCACCCCTATTTGGCGCGTGGTTGCGCCAGCGCCGGGAAGCTCTGGGCCTGACCCGCAAGGAACTGGCCTACCACACCGGCTGCTCCCTTTCCACGATCCGCAAGATCGAGGATGGCGAGCGCCGTCCCTCGCGCCAGATCGCCGAGTTGCTGGCCGCGGCCCTACGCGTCCCCGATACCCAGCGCGAGATCTTTCTGCTCGTTGCCAGCGGAGAGCGGGGCGTCGAGCGATTGTCTGCCCACCCCGTTCTGACCGCAGCGTCGCCGGCCCGCTGCATCAATCTGCCCACGCCCGCGACTCCCTTGATCGGTCGCGAGCAGGAGCTAGCCGAGATCCAGCGCCTGCTGCTTGACCCAGCCTGCCGGTTGCTCACCCTCACCGGCGAGGGGGGCGCAGGCAAAACCCGCCTGGCGCTGGAGGCCGGGCGGCGCTGCGCCTCTCTGGCAGATGCCCCCTTTGGCGATGGCGTCTGTTTCACGGCCCTGGCCGCGGTGCGCGCAGCCGAGCATATCCTGCCCAGTCTGGCCGCGGCCACCGGCTTCACCTTCTACGGCGCCACCGATCCGGCCCGCCAGGTGCTGGCCTTCCTGCGCGACAAGCAGATGCTGCTGATTCTGGATAATCTGGAGCATTTATTAGCCGCCGCGCCGCTGTTGGCCGAGATGCTGGCCCACGCGCCCGGCGTCAAATGGCTGATCACCTCCCGCCAACGCCTGCGCTTGCAGAGCGAGTGGGTTTTCGAGTTGCAAGGGCTGACTTACCCGGTGGACGCGCCGGCCCTGGCGGAAGAAAACCTGGAGATCTACAGCGCGATCACCCTCTTCATCCAGGCAGCGCGACGCAGCGATCGGGCGTTCCGGCTGACGCCCCACAACCGCGCCGCGGTTCTGCGCATCTGCCAGTTGGTGCAGGGGCTGCCCCTGGGCATCGAGCTGGCTGCCTCCTGGATGCGAACGCTGCCGCCGCCAGATATTGCCCAGGAGATCGAGCGGGATCTGAATTTCCTCGCCCTATCCGCTCCCGACCTGCCCGAGCGCCACCGCTCTCTGCGCGCGGTCTTTGATCACTCGTGGGAACTGCTCAGCGCGGAGGAGCAAGCGGCCCTGGCCCGGTTGGCGATCTTTCGCGGGGGGTTCCGGCGGGAGGCGGCCGCGGCGGTGGCAGAGGTCACCCTGCCCATCCTCACCGGGCTGGTGGAAAAGTCGCTGATTCATCACCGACAGGGGCGTTACGATTTTCATGAGCTGACCCGGCAATACGCGCTGGCCCAGTTGCGCGCAGATGCCCAGGCCGAGAGCGCCGCCCGAGACCGCCACAGCGCTTACTTTTTCGCCCTGCTGCACGCCCGCGAAACCCACCTGCGCGATGGGCGGCAAAGGGAAGCGCTGGACGAACTGGCCGCGGAGATCGACAATCTGCGGGGGGCTTGGGAATGGACCCTGGCCCAGAAACGGCTGCACCACCTCCGCCAGGCCGCCACCAGCCTGATGGTCTATCACGAGTTGCGCAATCACTTTCACGAGGGCGAGGCCCTTTTCCGGCGCGCGCTGCCGATCGCCCGCGCCTGCGTGGCACAGCAGCCCACAGATGCAACCTGCGCCATCAGCCTGGCCGATGTGCTGGCCCAGGCCGGGTTCTTCAGCTTCAGGCTGGGGCGCATGGCCCAATCGCGGGCAATGTTGCAGGAGAGCCTGACCCTGCTCCGCCAGCACGATGAGCAGATCCTGTGCGCGGATGTGCTCTGGTATTACGCCTTCGCCTGCTGGTTTAGCGGCGATTTTGCCGCGGCCCAGGTCGCGGTGGCAGAGAGCCTGGATCTGAATCGCAAGCTGGGCCGGGCATGGCCGGTGGCGATGACACAGATGATCCGCGGGGGCATTGCCTGTGAGGTGGGCGACTACGCCGCCGCCCACGCCCAATTGCAAGAGGCCCTCGCTCTTTGCCGGGCGGGAGGCGATCCCCGGCTGATCTCGATGACGATCAGCCTGCTCGCCCGCGCCCGCCACGCGCTTGGCCGCAGCGGGCAGAGCATCGAACTGCTGCGCGAGGGGTTGCAGCAGGCCTCCGCCACCGGCGACCGCTATGGCATGGGGCTGGCTCTGGAACAATTGGCCCGGGCTGCGCAGGCAGGCGGCGATCTGGCCGAAGCCCAGCGGCTGTTGTGGGAGAGCATCACCCTCTTCCGGCAGATCGGCGATGTGTGGAGCCTCTCGCGCGCCCTGAGCCAGGCCGGCTGGTTTTGCCTGGACGGCAAAGAGGAAGAGGCCGCAGCGGGCTATTTTCGCCAGGCGCTGGAGATCGCAACTCAAAACAACGTGCTGGCCCATGGCATGGACGCACTGGCCGGACTGGCCGCGGTGCAGGCGAGGGCCGGGCAGCGAAAGGCGGCGCTGGCCCTGATCACGCGCGTGCTCCATCACCCGTCCAGCAATGACGAAACCCGCCAGCAGGTCGCACGGCTGCGCCAACAGCTGGCGGCCCGTTCTCCCCTCCCTGCCGCGGCGGGGCACGCCGGCGCCGGGTGATCGGCCCCCGCCGCAGCCTTACTTACCGCGGCTGCGGCCAGGCCCCTTCCCAGGCTGCGATCATGGCTTCCATGCGCCGATCCAGTTCGACATCGATCACCTGGCGGGCCGGATCCGCATCGTACCAGGCGATCATCTCCTCCGCCCCCCGCTCGAAGGGGATGGCAGCGACAAAACCGGGCGCCAGGCGCTTGATCTTGCTGTTATCGAACAGCATGCTGTGGGTCTTGTCGCCCAACAGGCTGTCGCCCCAGCCGGCGTCGTAGGCGGCGATGAGGGTGGAGGGGATGTGCACCAGCCGCGGGGCCACGCCGGCCGCGGCGCCGACGATCTCGAAGATGCGATTCCAGCTCAGCCATTCATCGGAGGTGATGTGCACTGCCTCGCCCAGGGCGTGATGGTTGCCCAGCAGGGGCGTGAAGCCTCTGGCGAAATCGCGATGGTGGGTCAACGTCCACAAGGACGCGCCATCCCCGTGCACGATCACCGGCTTGCCCGCGCGCATGCGCGCCACCACGGTCCAGCCGCCGTGCATGGGCAGCATCGTCTGATCATAGGTGTGGGAGGGGCGGACAATGGTGATGGGGAAGCCCTCGCTGCGGTAGGCGTGCAGCAGCCGCTCTTCGCAGGCGATTTTGGCGCGGGAATAGGCCCAGAAGGGATTGTGCAGAGGGGTGGATTCGGTGACGGGCAGGTTGGCGGGCGGGGTTTGGTAGGCCGAGGCAGAGCTGATGAAGATGTATTGGCGGGCGCGACCGCGGAAGAGGGCCAGATCGGCCTCGATCTGATCGGGAGTGTAGGCCACCCAGTTGACCACGGCATCGAAGGTATGGCCAGAGAGGGCCGCGGCCGCGGCCTGGGGGTCGCGGATGTCCGCGGGCAGCACCCGCGCCGCTGCCGGCGCCGGCCGCTGCGACCGTCCGCGTGTCAGCAAAAAGAGATCGATGCCTTGCTCGAGCGCCAACTGTGTGCAAGCAGAACTGATGATGCCGGTGCCGCCGATAAACAGAACTTTCATGGATGCCAACCTTGGTCAGAGAGGGTGAAGGGAGTGGGACAGGATTGTATCACCTGCCGCCGCCGCGGCTCAAAGCCCCCGACGGCCCCGTCACGCCACCCTTGACCGCAGCGCCGACGAAGGATATACTAATGATTAATGATTGGGTATCTGGTATTGGATATTGGGTATTTGGTATTTGGTATTGGATATTGGGTATTTGGTATTGAAAGTACAGAAATTCAACACAAAATATCTAATATCTAATATCTAATATATAATATCTAATACCCATTATTTAATATCTAATACCCACTATCCAAGTTCTATCGCTAATTACGCGCGTGGATCATCGACAGCCTTCCATTCCTGGTGATTCGCCTCGTCTGCTGGATGCGCTGGCGCGGCTGAACCATATCGGCGCGGCTATCAATCGCCTCGGCGCAGACCCGCACAGCGACCTGGATGAGACCCTGCGCCTGATCGCCGAAAGCGCCATCGAAGTGGTGGGCAGCGATCCACTGGTTGCCGCGGCCATCCCCGGCCGCGCCTCCACCGTGATCTACACCTACGATCCCGCGGCGGATCGCTTCGATCCCCGCTCGCGCGTCTCTGCCGGCGTCCTCTCCCAACCGATCCCCGGGGATGAGCCGCGGCCCGCGGGCATGGGCATCCTGGCCGTGCGCCAGCGCCGCCGCCTGCTCTCCCCCGATCCCAACGCCGCCGCCGGCGAACTGGCCCTGCCCGGCATCCACCCGGCCCTGCAAGCCGCGGGCGCGCAGGCCATGGCCTGCTATCCCCTGGTCGTGGCCGATCAGCCGGTGGGCGTGCTCTACCTTTTTCTGCACGAACAGCGCCCATTTGGCCCGCTGGAACTGCTCATGCTCGACAACTTCGTCAACCAGGCCGCCATGGCCATCTATCAGGCCCAGCAATTGGCCCGCGTGCGCCGCGACCTGGAACGAAAAGAGGATGAATTGCAGCGCCTGCGCCGCGCCGATCTGCTCATCTCCTCTCGCCTGGGGCTGGAAGAGACCCTGGAGACGATCCTGCACATGGCCCTCGATGTCACCGGCGCCCGTTACGGCATCTTCCGGCTGGTGGATCGGGCGCATCAGGCCCTCATCACCCGCGCCATTGCCGGCGACGACTTGGGCCGGCCCGCGGTCGAGGCCCTGCCCATCGACGCCACCAGCATCACCGGCTGGGTGGCCGTGCATCGCCAGCCCCTGGTCATCGCCGATGTGCGCGCGGACAAATGGGCGCGGCTGTATTACCCGCTGGACCTCGATCTGGACATGCGCTCCGAACTGGCCGTGCCCCTGATCGGCGCCGGCGGCCGCCTGGAGGGCGTGCTGAACCTGGAAAGCCCGCAGATCGCGGCGTTCAGCGAGGATGACAGCCGCCTGCTGCAATCGCTGGCCACCCAGGCCGTGATCGCCATCCAGGAGGTGCGGCTGCTCGACGCCCTGCAAGAGATCTCGGAACGCCTGCTCACCCAGCCCGCGGGCGAAGTGCTGGATCGCGTGGTCGAACTGGCCGCGGATTTGCTGGATCTGCCCGTCAGCCTGCTGTGGACGCTGGCAGGCGAGGAGCTGATCCTGGCCGCGGCCGCGGGCTGGCAGGCCGAACGCCCTCCCCTGCCCCTGGCCGCGGACGCGGGCGCGCTGGCCGGGCGGGCCATTCGGGCGCGGGCGCTGCTCTTCTCGCCCGATGTGCGGGCCGAGGCGGCCTTCTGCGCGGCGGAATTCGCGGGCGCGCCCGATTGCACGCAGGCGCTGATCGTGCCCCTGCTGGCCGGCGGCGTGGGCGATCCGGTGGGCGCGCTCAGCGTCTACAACACCGCGGCCCGCGCCGGCCCGTTCAGCGCCTCCGATTGGGACAAAAAGGTGCTGACCTTCCTCGCCCACCACGCGGCCCTGGCCGTGCAGAACGCGGCCCATCAGCAGGCCCTGCAACTGGCCCGCAGCCAGCGGGCCGCGGCCGAAACCTTCGCCGCGGTGGGCGACATCGCCGCCAACCTCCTCCACCGCCTGAACAATAAGATCGGCGTCATCCCGGTGCGGGTGGAGGGCATCGCCGCCAAAAGCGCCGCGGCTCTGTCCGCAGACTTCTATCTGGCCCACAATTTGGCCGAGATCGAGGGCAGCGCTATCGAGGCCCTGGAGATCATGCGCGACAGCCTCTCGCACCTGCGGCCCGCGGCCCTAGGCCCGGTGGATGTGGCCGCGTGTGTGGCCGCGGCCCTGGCCGAGACGCCGCGGCCTGCGGGGGTGCAGGTGTGCGCCAACGGCTTGCAGGCGCTGCCGCCGGTGCTGGCGGGACAGCGGCAACTGGCCCTGGTGTTCCAAAATCTGTTGGAAAATGCCGTCGCCGCCCTGGCCGGGCGGGGCGAGATCGAGATCTCGGGGGCCGCGCGCGGGGGCTGGGTGGAGATGGTGGTGCGCGACAATGGCCCCGGCATCCCCCCGGCCCTGCACGAGCGCATTTTCGAGTTCAATTATTCGGGGGCCAGGCGGGCGTCGGGCAAGCTGGGCTTTGGCTTGTGGTGGGTGAAGACGATCATGGCCCGTTTTGGCGGCGCGGTGCAGGTGGAGAGCGATGGCCGCAGCGGGGCCGCGTTCCATCTGCGTCTGCCGGCGGCGCGGGCGGAGGCGATATGATCTCCCCCAGCCGCCCCCCGGCTGAGTTGACAACGAAGCCCCCGGCTGAGTTGACAACGAAGCCCCCGGCCCGGGCGCTGGTGGTGGAAGATGAGCCGGGCTGGCGCCAGATCCTGAGCGAGCTGCTGGGCGACGCGGGGCTGGCGGTGGATGTGGCGGACAGTTACGAGACCGCGGTGACGCTGCTGCGCGCCGCGGCCCACCGGCTGGCCGTGATCGACCTCTCCCTCGGCGGCAGCGATCATCGCAATCAGGATGGCCTGCGCGTGTTGGCCGCGGCGCGGCGGCTGGATCCCACCTGCACGCCCCTGTTGCTCAGCGGCTACGCCACGGTGGAGATCGCGGTGGAGGCGATGCGCATGCACGGCGCGCACACCTGTCTGCGCAAGGAGCGTTTCCGCCGCGCCGCGTTCCAGGCGCTGGTGCAGGAGATCCTGACCGCGGCCCAGGCGGCGCGGCCCGCGGACGGGGCCTCGCCCCCGGTCGCCGCCGCCCACGATGTGTTGATCGTGGAGGATGAC
>JAANMX010001368.1_pt1 | contig 28050 bp, 25 predicted proteins | sample 7279681 | NCBI WGS metagenome assembly JAANMX01 (sample SAMN14094542, study PRJNA606508) | bioreactor metagenome | isolation source: A lab-scale SPAN reactor treating ammonium-rich wastewater day 351 | place: Ireland: Galway | collected 2018-01-01 | reverse complement strand
ACATTGACAGTGCCTCGGCCTAGCATGTGCACGGGCCGCACGACGGCCGAAACCCATGAACCGAGGAGACAACACCATGACCACCCCCCGCCGTTCCATCACCATCCTGGGCGCCGGCCACATCGGCTTTGCCATGGCGCTGCTGCTGGCGCGCAGTGGCGACTACGACGTGCTCGTGGCCGACCGCGACCCGCAGCGCCTGGCCGCCGTGGCCGCGCTGGGCCTGCCCACGCAGGTGGCCGGCAACGATGCTGCGCTGCGCCTGGCTATTGAAGGGCGCTTTGCCGTGCTCAACGCGCTGCCGTTCCACTGCGCCTTGGGCGTGGCCACGCTGTGCGCCCGGACGGGCGTGCACTATTTCGACCTGACCGAGGACGTGCAGAGCACCCAGGCCATCCGCGCGCTGGCCGATGGCGCGCGCAGCGTGCTCATGCCGCAGTGCGGCCTCGCCCCGGGCTTCATCGGCATTGTGGGGAACGACCTGGCACGCCGCTTCGACGAACTGCACAGCCTGCGCATGCGCGTGGGGGCGCTGCCGCGCTACCCGCAGGGCGCCCTGCGCTACAACCTGACGTGGAGCACCGAGGGCCTGATCAACGAATACTGCAACCCCTGCGAGGCCATTGTGGACGGTGCGCCCACCACCGTGCCCGCGCTCGAAGGGCTGGAGACTTTCGCGCTCGACGGTGTGGAGTACGAGGCCTTCAACACGTCGGGCGGCCTGGGCACGCTCACCGAAACACTGGCGGGCAAGGCCCGGCAGGTGGACTACAAGTCGATCCGCTACCCGGGCCACTGCGCCATCTTGAAGTTGCTGCTCAATGATCTGCGCCTGCGTGACCGGCGCGACCTGCTCAAGGACATCTTCGAGGCCGCCATTCCGACCACCGAGCAGGACGTGATCGTCGTGTTCGCCAGCAGCACGGGCCTGCGCGACGGGCATCTGGTGCAGGACTCGTATTCGGCCCGCATCGTGGGCACCGAGGTGGCGGGGCACCGGCTCAGCGCCATCCAGCTCACCACGGCGGCGGGCATCTGCACGGCGCTGGACCTGGTGGCGCACGGCCGGCTGCCGCAGGCGGGTTTTGTGGGGCAGGAGCAGGTGGCGCTGGCCGACTTCCTGGGCAACCGCTTTGGCTGCGTGTACGGCGCGCAGCCCCACGAGAACGCACTGGTGTGCGACGTGGGCTGCGTTTGATTACATGCCGAGCGACCGGAGCAGGTCGTCGGTGTCCGACGAGGAGGCCGCGGGCGCCGGGGCCGGCGCGGCGGCCTGCTGGTGCGCCTGGGCGATCAGCGCGTCGGGGTCGGGGATGTCCTGGGCTTCGAAGTCGTAGAGCTTGACGAACTCCGTCTTGTCGATGGCCAGCTCCAGGTAAAAAATGTTGTTGGCGCCGGTGTAGAAGGTCACGCGCCGGGCCTCGGGCTGGTCGAGGTTGGCGTCCACGCTGAGCATCACCTGCTTGTTCAGCACCAGCATCTTGGGCTGGTTCTGGGTGATGTGGGTGTGCAGCTCGCGGTGCACCTTGCCGGTGAAGTCGCCCACCACCTGGTTCATCAGCTCGCCCATCACGTTGCTGACCTCGTCAGCCGTGTAGGAGCTGGCCAGGTCGCTCTTGGACATGCCCATGTTCAGCAGGTAGTTGGAGTACAGCTCCATGGCCGCCTGGGCCGAGAAGTTGATGATGACCAGGCCCGAGAAGCCGCCGTCGAACAGGACGAAGCAGCCGATGTCGGGCTTGAGGCAGGTGCGTGTGATGCGCTGGATCATGCCGGAGTAGCGGATCTGGCTCTGTGTGGCCACGGTCAGCACACGGGTGACCGAGTTGCACAGGCTGGTCAAGAGGTCTTCGGTGCCGAAAACGACGGGTTCTTCTGGGTTCTTCATGGGCCGGGTCGCGTGCGGAAAATGATCGTCTGCGTAGCATAGGGCACGGCGCTGCAGTCGACCAGTTGTTTCGACATGTTTCCATGTGAACGCGCCTTTTGCGCCACGCTGCGGCCCTTACCGCGCTCCGGGGCGCTGGTACATCGCCTCGATGGCGCCCGCGAAATGCCCCATGAGATTGCTGCGCTTGAGCTTGAGGGTGGGTGTCATGAAGGTGTTCTCGATGGTCCACGGCTCCAGCGTGAAGTGCACCGCGCGCGGCACGGCATAGCGCGCGAAGCTGGCGGTCTGCCCAGCGATGCGGTCGAGTGCCGCCTTGTGCACTGCGGGGTGGTTCAGGCTGGCCGGGTCTTTGGCGTCCAGGCCCACCTCGCGTGCCAGGCGCAGCCACTCCTCGCGGTGCAGCACGGCCACACAGGCGATGAAAGGCCGGTTCTCGCCCACCACAAAGGCCTGCTCGAACAGCGGGTCGGAGGTGATGGCCAGTTCCAGGTCGGCGGGGGGCACTTTCTCGCCGGTCGAGGTGACGATGATTTCCTTGATGCGGCCGCGAATGTAGATGCGCCCGTCGATGATCTCGGCCTGATCGCCCGTGCCCAGCCAGCCATCGCTGGAAAGAATGCGCGCCGTGTCCTCGGGGCGGTTCCAGTAGCCTTTCATGACGATGGGGCCGCGCACCTGCAGCTCGCGGTTCTCGCCGATCCGCACCTCCACGCCGGGCAGGGCGCGGCCCACGCTGGCGGGGCGGTTGTCCCTGGGCGTGTTGACCGACACCACGGGCGCGGTCTCGGTCATGCCGTAGCCCTGCAGCAGCGGCAGGCCCAGGCCCAGAAAGCAGCGTGCGATGGCGGGTGAGAGCGGCGCGCCGCCGCTCACGGCCACGCGCACGCGGCCGCCAAACTGCTCCAGCAGTGGGCGTGCCACCAGGGGTTCAAGCACGATCCACGGCAGCTTGGCCAACGCTCCGGCGGTGCGGGCTTCATCGGCACCGGGTGCGGGCAGGCCGTGCACCGCACAGAAGCGCTGCCAGCCCACGGCCACAGCGGCCTCGAACAGGCGCGTCTTCAGGCGCGACGGCGCCAGACGCTCCAGCACCTTGGCGTGTACGCGCTCATAGATGCGCGGCACCGAGATCAGCACCGTGGGCCGCACGGTGCGCAGGTCTTCGGCCAGCAGTGCCACCGAGCGCGCATAGGCCACGCAGCTGCCCGCCGCCATGGGCAGGTAGTAGCCCGCCGTGCGCTCGAAGGTGTGCGACAGCGGCAGGAAGGACAGAAACACGTCCTCCACTGTGGGCTGGATGCGCTGCAGCACCGCCTTGACATCGGACACCACGTTGCGGTGCGTCAGCATCACGCCCTTGGGCTTTCCCGTGGTGCCCGAGGTGTAGACGATGGCCGCCAGGTCGGCTGCGCAGGGCGGCGTCTGCAGTGGCGCCTGGCGCGTGGCCCGGGCCAGCCAGTCGGTCAGCGCGATCACGGGCACCGGGGCCGTGGCCTCGCTGCGGGCGCCGGGGCGGGTGAGCACCACGCCCTTGAGTTGCGGCAGGGGCGTGCCCACGGCCTGGATGCGCTGCCACTGCTCGGTGTCTTCCAGCACGAGCAGCGAGGCTTCGCAGTCGGACAGGATGTAGGCGATGCTGCCCGGGTTGTCGATGGCGTGCAGCGGCACCGGCACACAGGCGTGGGCCAGCGTGGCCTGGTCGATGCTCAGGGCGTCGATCCCGTTGGGCAGCAGGATGGCCACGCGCGCGCCCGTGGGCAGGCCCATGGCAGCCAGGGCGCGGGTCCAGAGGCCGACGCGCTCGCGCGCCTGTGCCCAGGTGAGGCTGATCCACGCCTGCGCGGCGTTGTCATAGGCGCGGTAGGCCTCTGCGTCGGGGGTGCTGGCGGCGCGGTAGGCCAGCAGCTGGGGCAGGGTGTGGACGTTGGCGAGGTCGGCGGGAGCAGAGGTCATCGGATCAATGGAAAGGGAAGCGAGGCGCGCAGGCAATAAGGGCGTGTACTAGGGTAAACCCGTAAGATCATACCGACAGCGATAACGGGCACAGTGCTCCATGCCGGTGCGGCACGGTCTGTGGATGCCGGTGCAAGGGCGGCCCGGGCAACGGCACGTTTACCGTGCAGACACCTTGGCAACCATGTCGTTTCACGAAGATTGCCTACAGTGAACCCATGTTCTTCGGGAGGATGAAATGCACAACATCAAACGGTTTTATGGGGTCTATCTTGGCACGCTCACGGGCTTGTGGCTGCTTGCCGAAATGATGGCGTGGTCGGCGCCGGCCCACTTTTTCGCATGGCGCCAGGTGGGCATGCAATTCAGCGGGGTGCTGGGCATCGGTGTCATGAGCGCGGCGATGGTGCTGGCCGTGCGCCCGGTGGTGTTCGAGCCGTATCTGGGCGGGCTCGACAAGATGTACCGCCTGCACAAATGGCTGGGCATCTCCGGCCTGGTGATTTCTGTCAGCCACTGGTTGCTGGCCCAGGGCCCCAAATGGATGGTGGGCTGGGGGTGGCTGCAGCGCCCGGCGCGCGGCCCGCGCACTCCGTTGCTCGACGCTCCTGTTCAGCAGTTTTTTCTGGGCCAGCGCGGTCTGGCCGAAGGCATTGGTGAATGGGCGTTTTACGCCGCCGCCTTGCTGATGGTGCTGGCACTGGTCAAGCACTTTCCCTACCGGCACTTCTTCAAGACGCACCACCTGCTGGCCGTGGCCTATCTGGCGCTGGTGTGGCACTCGGTGATTTTGCTCAAGTTCGATTACTGGAGCGGCCTGCTGGGCCCTGTGATGGGAGCGCTGATGGGCGCCGGCACCGTGGCGGCACTCATGGTGCTTTTCCGGCGCGTGGCGGTGGGCCGGCAGGTGGTGGGTGAGGTGGCGGCCCTTCGGCACCATGCCTCACTCGATGTGATGGAGGTGGACGTTCTGTGCAAAGGCCGCTGGTCGGGACACGAGCCAGGCCAGTTCGCCTTTGTCACCCTGCATGAGGACGAGGGGCCGCACCCCTACACCATCTCTTCGGCCTGGACGGGCGACGGGCACATCCTCTTCATCATCAAGGCGCTGGGCGATTACACCCGCACCCTGAGCGAGCGCCTGCGCATCGGCGATGTGGTCAAGATCGAAGGCCCCTACGGCCGGTTCAATTTCCAGGGCGCGCAAAGGCGGCAGATCTGGGTGGGTGCCGGCATCGGCATCACGCCGTTCATTGCCCGCATGAAGGCGCTGGCGGGTGCGCCCGATGGCAAGTCCATCGATCTGTTTCATCCGACAGCGGTGTATGACGAGCACGCCATCGGCCTGATGAGCCGCGATGCGAATGCCGCGGGCGTTCGCCTGCATGTGCTCTGGAACGAGCGCGACGGCCTGCTGAATGCGGCGCGGATCGCCGATCAGGTACCCGACTGGCGGGATGCAGATGTCTGGTTTTGCGGCCCCGCGCCTTTTGGGCAGTCGCTCAAGAAAGACCTGGTAGCGCTGGGGCTGCCTGCGTTGCGCTTTCACCAGGAACTGTTCCAGATGCGCTGACTATCAGGCCGCCGCCTCCAGCCCTTGCGCAAAATGCGCCTGCATGGCGCGGGCCGTGGCATCGGCGTCGCGGGCCTGCAGCGCGGCCATGATGGCGCGGTGCTCTTGCAGCGAGTCCTCGATGCGCCCCTGCTTGAGCAGCGAGTTGTGGCGGTTGAGCTTCATCACCTTGCGCAGGTCGGCCACCATCTGGCTGCGCCAGCGGTTGTCGGACAGCTCCAGCAGCCGCATGTGAAAGCGTTCGTTGATGGCAAAAAAGCGGTCGCGCTCGCCCGTGGCGGCTTCCAGCTCGGCGTGCAGCTCTTGCAGCGAGCGCAGCTCCTCGGCCGTGGCGGTGCGCGCCACCACGCCGGCGGCGTCGCTCTCGAGCAGGCTGAGCAGGTGGTACACGTCGCGCAGGTCTTTTTCAGACATTTCGGTCACATAGGCGCCGCGCCGCACCTTCATCGTGACCAGCCCCTCGGCGGCCAGCACCTTGAGCGCCTCGCGCAGCGGGGTGCGGCTGATGCCGAATTCTTCCGCAATCTTCAGCTCGTCCACCCAGCTCCCGGGCTCCAGTTCACGGCGGAAGATGCGCTGGCGCAACTGCTCGGCCACTTCTTCATACAGTGCGCGGGGCGTGAGGGTGAGGGCTGACATGGGAGCGATTGTAAGCTGCAAAGAATATTTTGAATGAATAATTATGAATGATGTAAACTCGCCGTTACAACAGGGAATGCCCTGAAGACGTACAAAGCCAACTGTCGGAGAACCCCGCGCCATGAGTGACCACCGCAACCAAACCGCGCCCGAATTTGCCCCCGCCAGCCTCGATGCCTGGGCCAAAGCCGCCGCCAAATCGGCACCGGGCGGGGATGTGAATGCCCTGAACTGGGTCACGCCCGACGGCATCACCGTCAAGCCGCTGTACACCGCGCAAGACACGGCCCAGCTGGCGCACACCAATACCTTGCCGGGCTTCGAGCCCTACCTGCGCGGCCCGCAGGCCACCATGTACGCGGTGCGCCCCTGGACGATTCGCCAGTACGCGGGCTTTTCCACGGCGGAGGAATCCAACGCCTTCTACCGCAAGGCGCTGGCCGCCGGCGGGCAGGGCGTGAGCGTGGCGTTCGACCTGGCCACGCACCGCGGCTATGACAGCGACCATCCGCGCGTGACCGGCGACGTGGGCAAGGCCGGCGTGGCCATCGACTCGGTCGAGGACATGAAGATCCTGTTCGACCAGATTCCGCTCGACAAGGTGAGCGTCTCCATGACCATGAACGGCGCCGTGCTGCCCGTGCTGGCGGGCTACGTGGTGGCGGCAGAAGAGCAGGGCGTGAGCCAGGACAAGCTCTCCGGAACGATTCAGAACGACATTCTGAAAGAGTTCATGGTGCGCAACACCTACATCTACCCGCCCAAGCCCTCGATGCGCATCATCGGCGACATCATTGGCTACACGGCCAAAAACATGCCGAAGTTCAACTCGATCTCGATCTCGGGTTACCACATGCAGGAAGCCGGGGCCAACCAGGCGCTGGAACTGGCCTTCACGCTGGCCGACGGCAAGGAATACGTCAAGACCGCCATTGCCTCGGGCCTGGACGTGGACGACTTCGCCGGGCGCCTGAGCTTCTTCTGGGCGATCGGCATGAACTTCTATCTCGAAGTGGCCAAGATGCGGGCCGCGCGCCTGCTGTGGTGCCGCATCATGAAGGAAACCGGCGCCAAGAACCCCAAGAGCCTGATGCTGCGTACGCACTGCCAGACCTCGGGCTGGAGCCTGACGGAGCAGGACCCCTACAACAACATCGTGCGCACCACCATCGAGGCCATGGCGGCCGTGTTTGGCGGCACGCAGAGCCTGCACACCAACGCGCTGGACGAAGCTATTGCGCTGCCCACCGAATTTTCATCGCGCATCGCCCGCAACACGCAGCTCATCATCCAGGAAGAAACGCACATCACCAACGTGGTGGACCCCTGGGCCGGCAGCTACATGATGGAAAAGCTGACCCAGGACATGATGGACGCCGCCTGGAAGATCATCGAAGAGGTCGAAGCCATGGGCGGCATGACGCAGGCCGTGGACAGCGGCTGGGCCAAGCTCAAGATCGAGGCCGCCGCCGCCGAGAAGCAGGCGCGCATCGACTCGGGCAAGGATGTCATCGTCGGCGTGAACAAGTACAAGCTGGCGAAGGAAGACCCGGTCGAGATCCTGCAGATCGACAACATGAAGGTGCGCGACGGCCAGATTGAGCGCCTGAAAAATATCCGGGCAAAACGCGATGCAGCCAGTGTTAGCCAAGCGCTGGATGCTCTCACTTCTGCAGCGCAGACGGGTGAAGGCAACCTGCTGGAGCTGTCCATCAATGCCATGCGCCTGCGCGCCACCGTGGGTGAGGTGAGCGATGCGCTGGAAAAGGTTTACGGGCGCCACCGCGCCGATACGCAAAAGGTGACCGGTGTGTACGCTGCTGCCTACGACTCCGCAGAAGGCTGGGACAAGCTCAAGGCCGAAATCAACGAGTTTGCCCAGAGCCAGGGCCGCCGCCCGCGCGTGATGATCGCCAAACTGGGCCAGGATGGCCACGACCGGGGCGCCAAGGTGGTGTCCACCGCTTTTGCCGACCTGGGTTTCGATGTGGACATCGGCCCGCTGTTCCAGACCCCCGAAGAATGTGCCCGCCAGGCCATCGAGAACGACGTGCACGCGGTCGGGGTCTCGACCCTGGCCGCCGGCCACAAGACGCTGGTGCCGGCCATCATCCAGGCCCTGAAAGAGCAGGGCGCGGACGACATCATCGTCTTCGTCGGCGGCGTGATTCCAGCGCAGGACTACGACTATCTGTATGAAGCCGGCGTGAAGGGTATTTATGGCCCCGGCACGCCGATCCCCGCCAGCGCCAAGGACGTGCTGGAGCAGATCCGCAAGGCCCAGGCGTGACCCCTGAAGCCCTGCTCGATGGCATCGTGCATGGCAGCGCCGGCGTGCAGCGGCGCGCCATGGCCAAGGCCATCACGCTGCTCGAATCGACCCGCGCGGACCACCGCGCGCAGGGCGACGCACTGCTCACCGCTTTGCTGCCGCACACCGGCAAGTCGTTTCGCCTCGGCATCAGCGGCGTGCCCGGCGTGGGCAAGTCCACCTTCATCGAGGCGCTGGGCCTGTACCTGATCGCACAGGGCCTGCGCGTGGCGGTGCTGGCGGTAGACCCGTCGAGCAGCGTCTCGGGCGGCTCCATCCTGGGCGACAAGACGCGCATGGAGCACCTCTCGATGAACGAGCGCGCCTACATCCGCCCCAGTCCCAGCAGCGGCACGCTGGGCGGCGTGGCCGAGAAAACGCGCGAGAGCATGCTGGTTTGCGAAGCCGCGGGCTACGATGTGGTCATCGTCGAGACGGTGGGCGTGGGCCAGAGCGAAACGGCCGTGTCCGGCATGACCGACATGTTCGTGCTGCTACAGTTGCCCAACGCGGGCGACGACCTGCAGGCCATCAAGAAGGGCGTGATGGAAATCGCCGACCTCGTGGTCATCAACAAGGCCGACATCGACAAGAACGCCGCCACGCGCGCCGAGGCGCAGATCGCGTCGAGCCTGCGCCTGCTGAGCCAGCACGGCAACCCCGAGCACGCCCACCACGACCAGACGCAGTGGCACCCGAAAGTGGTGCAGATCAGCGCGCTGCTGGGCCAGGGGGTGGATGCCTTCTGGGCAGCCGTCACGCAATACCGCCAGCTTCAGACCGCCAACGGCCGCCTGGCCGCGCGGCGCGAAAAGCAGGCCCTCTCCTGGATGTGGGAGCGCATCGACGCGGGTCTCAAGCAGGCGTTTCGCCAGCACCCGCAGGTGCAGCACCTGCTGCCGCTGATGCAGCAGGATGTTGCGGCGGGGCGCATCGCTCCCTCGACTGCAGCAAGAAATCTGCTCTCAGCGCAATATGGATAAGCGCTGAAAGCTATGAATTAAATAGCAAAAACACCACCACAAGTTCACACAAAGGACGAACCATGCAAGACATCCTGGACCAACTGGAGAAAAAGCGCGAGCTGGCCCGCCTGGGCGGCGGGCAAAAGCGCATCGACGCGCAGCACGCCAAGGGCAAGCTCACGGCGCGTGAGCGCATCGAGCTGCTGCTCGACGACGGCACGTTCGAGGAATGGGACATGTTCGTCGAGCACCGCTGCACCGACTTCGGCATGGAAGGCAACAAGATTCCGGGCGACGGCGTGGTCACCGGCTACGGCATGATCAATGGCCGCCTGGTGTTTGTGTTCAGCCAGGACTTCACGGTGTTCGGCGGCGCCTTGTCCGAGACGCACGCCGAGAAGATCTGCAAGGTGATGGACCAGGCCATGAAGGTGGGCGCCCCCGTGATCGGCCTGAACGACTCGGGCGGCGCGCGCATCCAGGAAGGCGTGGCCTCGCTGGGCGGCTATGCCGACGTGTTCCAGAAGAACGTGCTGGCCTCCGGCGTGGTGCCGCAGATCAGCATGATCATGGGCCCCTGCGCGGGCGGCGCGGTGTATTCGCCCGCCATGACCGACTTCATCTTCATGGTCAAGGATTCGAGCTACATGTTCGTGACCGGTCCCGAGGTGGTCAAGACGGTGACGCACGAGGAAGTGACCGCCGAGGAACTGGGGGGCGCCATCAGCCACACCACCAAGAGCGGCGTGGCCGACATGGCCTTCGAGAACGACGTCGAGGCGCTGATGATGCTGCGCCGCCTGTACAACTACCTGCCGCTCAACAACCGCGAAAAGGCCCCCGTGCGCCCGAGCAACGACCCGGCCGACCGCGCCGACCTCTCGCTCGACACCCTGGTGCCCGACAACCCGAACAAGCCGTATGACATGAAGGAACTCATCGTCAAAACGGTGGACGACGGCGACTTCTTCGAACTGCAGCCCGAATACGCCAAGAACATCATCATCGGCTTCGCCCGCATGGAAGGCCAGACGGTCGGCATCGTGGCCAACCAGCCCCTCGTGCTGGCCGGCTGCCTGGACATCAAGTCGAGCATCAAGGCCGCGCGCTTCGTGCGCTTCTGCGATGCGTTCAACATTCCCGTGGTCACGTTCGTGGACGTGCCCGGCTTCATGCCCGGCACCAGCCAGGAATACGGCGGCATCATCAAGCACGGCGCCAAGCTGCTCTACGCGTATGCCGAGTGCACCGTGCCCAAGATCACCGTCATCACGCGCAAGGCCTACGGCGGCGCCTACGACGTGATGAGCTCCAAGCACCTGCGCGGTGACGTCAACTTTGCCTGGCCCAACGCAGAGATTGCAGTGATGGGTGCCAAGGGCGCGGTGGAAATCATCTTCCGCGAAGACAAGAACGACCCCGTCAAGCTCGCCGCCCGCGAGGCCGAATACAAGCAGCGCTTTGCCAACCCCTTCGTGGCCGGCGCGCGCGGCTTCATCGACGACGTGATCCTGCCGCACGAGACGCGCAAGCGCATCTGCCGCTCGCTGGTCATGCTGCGCGACAAGAAACTCGAAAATCCGTGGCGCAAGCACGGGAACATTCCCCTGTAAGCGCTCATGTTGCCAATCCTTGCCCCTGCTCGGCGGTGTTTTTTAACGCCGATACCGCAACTCTCAACCGCTGCGGATTTGCTTGCTTCCGCAGCAGATTGCCTTTTGGTGGGTGATGCGGCGAATGCCCGCCAGCTGATAGCAAGGGCAGACATGCCAGTGATTGCCGCGTACACCTCGCTAGTGACAGGTTCAGTGAATCCGCTTGTGCACTGGCAATCTGCAATGCCTACTGTCGGCACTGAATTCGAGCGCAGCGCGCAACGCATGCCCCCATCGAGTTCTGAGCGCGCTATCTATGTGAGAGATGGTTGGCGGTGTCGATATTGCGGCACACGCGTGATCGACCGCAGCATGCGGACGCGATTGAATCGCTGCTTGCCTGACGTTGCACGTTGGGGCGCGAGGAACGTCGACAAGCATGCTGCGCTGGCGGCCCTAAGCGCATCCCTTGACCATGTTGTTCCGCACAGCAGAGGCGGAACCAATGACGAGCCCAACTTGGTTACAGCATGCAACGCCTGCCAGTTCGGTCGAGGGCAATGGACGCTGGAGGAGGTTGGCTTCTTTGATCCTCGGGAATTTCCGCCGACTTGTGATTCGTGGGACGGTCTGACGCGATTAAGTCGCTTGGCAACTACTTCAAACGATCTTCAGTGAAAGAGACAAATTTATGTTCACCAAAATCCTGATCGCCAACCGTGGCGAGATTGCCTGCCGAGTGATTGCAACGGCAAAAAAAATGGGCATCAAAACCGTCGCCGTCTACTCTGACGCCGACAAGGAAGCGCGCCACGTCAAGCTGGCCGATGAGGCCGTGCACATCGGCGCGGCGCCTTCGCGCGAGTCGTATCTGCTGGCCGACAAGATCATTGCTGCCGCCCAGCAGACCGGCGCGCAGGCCATCCACCCCGGTTATGGCTTTTTGAGCGAGAACGAGGCCTTTGCCAAGCGCGTGGAAGAAGAGGGCATGGCCTTCATCGGCCCCAAGCACTACTCCATCGCGGCCATGGGCGACAAGATTGCGTCCAAGAAGCTCGCACTGGAAGCCAAGGTCAACACCATTCCGGGCTACAACGATGCCATCGCCGGTCCCGAGCAGGCAGTGGAGATCGCCAAGGGCATTGGCTACCCCGTGATGATCAAGGCCTCGGCCGGCGGCGGCGGCAAGGGCTTGCGCGTGGCGTTCAACGACAAGGAAGCGTTTGAAGGCTTTGCCAGCTGCCAGAACGAGGCACGCAACAGCTTTGGCGACGACCGCATCTTCATCGAGAAGTTCGTGCAGGAGCCGCGCCACATCGAGATCCAGGTGCTGGGCGACAGCCACGGCAACGTGATCTACCTGAACGAGCGCGAATGCTCCATCCAGCGCCGCCACCAGAAGGTGATCGAAGAGGCGCCCAGCCCCTTCATCAGCGACGCCACCCGCAAGGCCATGGGCGAGCAGGCCGTGCAGCTGGCCAAGGCCGTGAAGTATCAGAGCGCGGGCACGGTGGAGTTCGTGGTCGGCAAGGACCAGGACTTCTACTTCCTGGAAATGAACACCCGCCTGCAGGTGGAGCACCCGGTGACGGAATGCATTACCGGGCTGGACCTGGTGGAGCTGATGATCCGCGTGGCGGCGGGCGAGAAGCTGCCCCTGACCCAAGCCGATGTGAAGCGTGACGGCTGGGCCATCGAGTGCCGCATCAACGCCGAAGACCCGTTCCGCAACTTCCTGCCCTCCACCGGCCGCCTGGTGCGTTTCCAGCCGCCCGAAGAGAGCATGTTCCAGTCCGACACCAGCAAGAAATACGGTGTGCGCGTGGACACGGGCGTGTACGAGGGCGGCGAGATCCCGATGTACTACGACTCGATGATCGCCAAGCTCATCGTGCACGGCACGGACCGCAACGACGCCATCGCCAAGATGCGTGCCGCGCTCAACGGCTTCGTCATCCGCGGCATCAGCAGCAACATCCCCTTCCAGGCCGCGCTGCTGGCACACCCCAAGTTCGTCACCGGCCAGTTCAACACCGGTTTCATCGCCGAGCACTACGCCAAGGGCTTCTCGGCCGAGGACGTGCCGCACGACGACCCCGATTTTCTCGTTGCGCTGGCCGCCTTCATGCACCGCCGCTACCGCGCGCGTGCCTCGGGCATCAGCGGCCAGCTGGCCGGGCACGAGGTGAAGGTGGGCGAGCAGTTCGTGGTGGTCACCCTGGGCCATGAGGGCCAGAACCAGCAGGCGCAGGTGACGGTGTCCGACTTTGAAGGAAAATCGGGCTCCAGCGCAGTCATGGTGAGCGGTAAAAGCTATCAAATCAGTAGCAATGCCACCCTGGGCCAGATCCGCGTGCAGGGCAGCTGCAACGGCCAGGGCTTTACCGCCCAGGTGGAGCGCGGCGTGGGCAAGAACCCGCTGGCGCTGCGCATTGCGCACAACGGCACGCAGATCGATGCGATGGTGTTCTCGCCCCTGGGCGCCAGTCTGTACCAGCTCATGCCCTACAAGGCGCCGCCAGACCTGTCCAAATACCTGCTCTCGCCCATGCCGGGCCTGCTGGTCGATGTGGCCGTGCAGCCGGGCCAGACGGTGCAGGCCGGTGAAAAGCTGGCCGTGATCGAGGCCATGAAGATGGAGAATATCCTCTTTGCCGCGCAGGATGGCGTGGTCGGCAAGATCGTCGCGGGCAAGGGCGAGTCGCTGACCGTGGACCAGGTGATTCTGGAATTCCAGTGAAATCCACCCGGTGTCGAGAAAGGGGCCTAGCGCCCCTTTTTTGAGTCTTTTTGGCCTCTGGCGCTTATGCATCAAGCGCTGAAAGCTATCAATTAAAGAGCAGCCCGGCGCTGCAACAGGAGAATCCGATGACAGCCAACACCGCGCAACGTCCCTTCAAGGTACTGGGCATCCAGCAAGTGGCCATTGGCGGCACCGACAAGGGCCGCATGAAAAAGCTCTGGGTGGACATGCTGGGCCTGGAACAGACCGGCACGTTCCAAAGCGAACGCGAGAACGTCGATGAGGACATCCTGGCCATGGGGCAGGGCGCCTTCAAGGTCGAGGTGGACATCATGCAGCCGCTCGACATCGACAAAAAACCCGCCGTGCACACCACGCCGCTCAACCACATCGGCCTGTGGATCGACGACCTGGCCGCCGCCGTCGAGTGGCTCACCACGCAGGGCGTGCGTTTTGCGCCCGGCGGCATCCGCAAGGGCGCGGCGGGGTTTGACATCTGCTTTCTGCACCCCAAGAGCAACGACGAGTTCCCGATTGCGGGGGAGGGCGTGCTCATCGAACTGGTGCAGGCGCCGCCGGATGTGATCGCCGCCCTGAAATAAAACACCCCCCTGAGGCCCTGCGGGCCTTCCCCCCGCTCTCGCAGCACTACGCGCTGCGGGCAGGGGGACGCTCCCGGCGCGGCGGGGCGGCCCTTGCGCGGGAGCCCTGGCCTGGGCAGCGCCAGTTTCATGCGACGTGGGTGGCGCGTACCGCTATGGATAACTGAGCTGACGTGCAAGGTTTTGAATTACACCGACACCAGGATGTCGCTCTGTGATTCGGCCAGCACATGCTTGGTCACGCTGCCCAGCAGCAGGTTCTCCAGCGCGCTTTCGCCGTGCTTGCCCATCACGATCAGGTCGCAGTCCTGCTCCTGCTCCTGGTCGATGATGCGCATGGCTGCGTCGCCGTACTGCACGATGGTGTGGCAGTCCTCGGGCGCCAGGGCGGCCGCCTGGCACAGCGCCTGCAGTTTTTCGGTGGCCTCCTGCCGCGCCACCACGCGGTAGTGGCTGATGGTGTCCTCGTCCACGCTGGCATAGCGCAGGTGGCCTTCAAAAGGCACCTCGAACGCATGCAGCAGCACCAGCTCGGCCCCCGGGGCGATGCGCCGCGCAAGGGCAATCGCGGGCAGGGACGCGGCTGAAAAATCCACCGGCACCAGCACGCGGCGATACGGCTCGTGCGGCGCCTGTTTGACCACCAGCACCGGGCAGGGCGTGCTGCTGAGCACGCGCAGGGCCGTGGTGCCCATCAGCAGGTGGCGCACCACGCTCTCGCCCCGGGCGCCGCACACCAGCAGGTCCGCCTGCAGGCTGCGCACCTGGTGGGCCAGTTCGGTGGTCAGCACGCCCGTGGCGAGGTGCGTGCGGGCCGCCACGCCAAAGCGGGTCTGCAGCAGATCCACCAGTTCCCGCAGCTTGTGCTGTGCGGCCTCCAGCACGCGCTGGCGCAGCGCCTCGGGCGTGGCGGCCATGAACTGGCGCAGGCGCTCGAGCGGCGCCAGGTTGGCCACATGCAGCAGGTCCAGTGCGGCCGACGTCTCCTTGCACAGCAGGGCGGCCCGCTCGGCCGCGCGGCGCGCGGGGGCCGAGAGGTCGGTGGCGGCCAGAATGCGCTGAAAGGGGGGCATGGCGATCCTCCGGGTGGGTTGTTCGCCGCGTGATCCGCAGCCCGGTGAAGGGGCAATGGGTGGGCGCGACCGGCGAAGCTGGTTAAACTTTTTTCAGACCATTCTCGCCCATCCTTGCGCAGCCGGCCGCAAATCACCCTGCCCACAACGCAACGCACCCATGCAATCACCTGAGCCCCCTGGCAAACACTCCGCTGCACCGCCCATGCCCTGGCACACCATGACCCCGGCCGACACAGCGCAGGCGTTGCAGACGGGTGACCAGGGCTTGAGCGAGGCGCAAGTGCGCGAGCGGCTGGCCGCTTATGGCCCCAACCGCTTGGCCCCGCCACGGCGGCGCGGGCCGCTGCTGCGGTTTTTCATGCAGTTCCACAACATCCTGCTGTATGTGATGCTGGGCGCGGCCTGCATCACGGCGCTGCTGGGGCACTGGGTGGACACCGGCGTGCTGCTGATGGCGGTGCTCATCAACGCCGTCATCGGTTTCATTCAGGAGGGCAAGGCCGAGTCGGCGCTGGACGCCATTCGCGCCATGCTATCGCCCCACGCCATGGTGCTGCGCGGCGGCCAGCGCCGCGAGATCGATGCGGCCGATCTGGTGCCGGGCGACCGGGTGCTGCTGGCCTCGGGCGACCGGGTGCCCGCCGACCTGCGGCTGGTGGCGGTCAAAGAGCTGCGCGTGGACGAGGCGGCGCTCACCGGTGAGTCGCTGGCTTCTGAAAAATCCACCGACACCGTTTCCCTGGATGCCCCGCTGGGCGACCGCGAGGGCATGGCCTATTCGGGCACCCTGGTGGTGTACGGCCAGGCTACCGGTATTGTGGTGGCCACGGGCAGCGCCACCGAGCTGGGGAAAATCAACCAGATGCTCTCGGGCATCCAGAGCCTGACCACGCCGCTTTTGCGCCAGGTGGACCGCTTTGGCCGGGTGCTGGCGCTGGTGATTCTGGGCATTTCCGCACTCACCTTCGTGCTGGGCACCTGGGTGCGCGGCCACCCGCCGTCCGAGATGTTCATGATGGTCGTGGCCCTGGCTGCGTCGGCCATCCCCGAGGGGCTGCCCGCCATCATGACCGTGACGCTGGCGCTGGGCGTGCAGCGCATGGCCCGGCGCCACGCCATCATCCGCCGCCTGCCCGCCGTCGAGGCGCTGGGCTCGGTCACGGTGATCTGCTCCGACAAGACCGGCACGCTGACGCGCAACGAGATGACCGTGCAGCGCGTGGTGTGCGCGGGCCATGTGTTCGATGTGGGCGGGGTGGGCTACGCCCCGGTGGGCGATTGCAGCATTGATGGCCGCATCATCGACATGGCGCACTACCCGGCGCTGGCCATGGCCGTGCGTGCCGGTGTGCTGTGCAACGATGCCCGCCTGAACGAGGAAGACGGCCTGTGGCATGTGGTGGGCGACCCCACCGAGGGCGCCCTGCTGGTGTTGGGCGGCAAGACGGGGTTCACGCAGGCGCTGGGCGAGCAGGCCTGGCCCCGGCTCGATTCGATCCCGTTCGAGTCGGAGCACCGCTTCATGGCCACCTGGCACCGCGACAGCGACGGCGACGCGTGGATCTTCACCAAGGGCGCGCCCGAGCGCATTCTGGACATGTGCAGCGCCCAGCTGGCGCACCACGGCGAACTCCCTCTGGACGTGGACACCTGGCGCCGCATGGCCACCGACACCGCAGCGCAGGGGCTGCGCCTGCTGGCACTGGCGTGCAAGCGCGCCGCGCCGGCCAGCGGCAGCCTGGCGTTTGCCGACATGGAGTCGGGCTTCACGCTGCTGGCGCTGGTGGGCATCATCGACCCGCCGCGCGAGGAGGCCATGCGCGCCGTGGGCGAATGCCACCATGCCGGCATCCGCGTCAAGATGATCACCGGAGACCATGTCGAGACCGCACGCGCCATTGGCGCCCAGCTGGCCATTGGCGTAGGCAAACCCGCCATCACCGGGGCCGAGGTGGCCATGATGGACGACGCCGCCCTGCGCCGCGTGGCCATGGAGGTGGATGTGTTCGCACGGGCCAGCCCCGAGCACAAGCTGCGCCTGGTCAAGGCCCTGCAGGACGACGGCCAGGTGGTGGCCATGACCGGTGACGGCGTGAACGACGCGCCCGCCCTCAAGCGCGCCGATGTCGGCGTGGCCATGGGCATGAAGGGCACCGAGGCCGCCAAGGAAGCGTCCGACATGGTGCTGGCCGATGACAACTTTGCCACCATCGCCAGCGCGGTGCGCGAAGGCCGCGCCGTGTACGACAACATCCAGAAGTTCGTCCTCTTCATGCTGCCCACCAACGGGGGCGAGGCGATGGTGGTCATCGCCGCCATTCTGTTTGAACTGGCTCTGCCGTTGACCGCAGCGCAGGTGCTGTGGATCAACATGGTCACCTCCAGCACGCTGGGCCTGGCGCTGGCGTTCGAGCCGGCCGAGCGCGGCATCATGTCGCGCCAGCCCCGTCCGCCGGGCGAGGCGCTGCTGTCGGGCTTTTTTGTCTGGCGGGTGCTGATGGTGTCGCTTTTGATGATGACCGGCGCCCTGGGCCTGTTCCTGTGGGAACTGCAGGCGGGCACGAGCCTTGAAACGGCGCGCACCATGGCCGTCAACGCCGTGGTGGTGGCGGAAATGTTCTACCTGCTCAACAGCCGCTTCATTCTGGCGCCGGTGCTCAGCCGCCAGGGGCTGACGGGTAACCGCGTCATCCTGCTGGCCTTGCTGGCCTGCATTCCGCTGCAAATTGCTTTCACCCACGCCCCGATCCTGCAGACCATCTTCGACTCCACCGCGCTGACGATGCAGGAATGGGCCAAGGTGCTCGGTGCCGGGCTGCTGGTGTTCTGCGTGGCCGAGCTGGAGAAAACCATCATCCGGCGCAGCCCCCTGGCCGCGCGTCTGGTGCACGCCTGATGCGTGCCCACAAGGAGTCCCCATGACCCGCCAAGCCCGTCCCACCGCCGCGCCCGGATGCATCGTGCTGGCCACAGACCTCAGCGCGCGCTGCGACCGCGCTTTGGACCGCAGCGCGCAGCTGGCGATGCAATGGCACGCGAAGCTGGTCGCCCTGAACGTGCTCGACCCCGTGGCCTTGCCCGACCAGGCCCTGGCCTGGGCCGGTGGCGCCAGCGATGACGAACTGATGCAGATGGCCCGCCAGGAGCTAACCCGCGATCTGGCCGGGCTGAAGGTGCAGGCGCATCCCCGCATCGTGCGCAGCAACGATCCCGCCGAGGCCATTGCACAGGCAGCTCTTGCCACCCGCGCCGGGCTGGTGGTGACGGGCGTGGCCCGCAACGAGCCTCTGGGCCGGTTTTTGCTGGGCTCCACGGTCGAACGCCTGGCACGGGTGCTGCAGCCACCCTTGCTGGTGGTGCGCGACCGGGCGCATGCCCCGTACCGGCGGGTGCTGGTGGCCACCGATTTCTCGGCGGCTGCACGCCAGGCGCTGCAGACGGCGGCGCGGCTGTTCCCGGCGGCCGATCTGCGGGTGTACCACGCCCATGCGGCCCCGTTGTCTGGCCTGGGCGATGCAGACTTGCAGGCGCAAGCACCCCAGGCCGTACACCAGGCCTGCGCCGCCTTTGTGGCGCAGAGCCAGCTCGCGCCTTCCGTAACCCTTCAGACGGTGGTGGAGCGGGGCGCGGTGGCCTCCACCCTGCCGCGCTACGTGCGCGCGCAGCAGATCGACCTGGTGGTTGTCGGTGCCAAGGGCGGGAGTGCCCTGCGCGACCTGCTGCTGGGAAATACCGCCGCCGAACTGCTGCAATGGCTGCCGTGCGACACGCTTCTGGTGCGTGAAATGCCGCCGGATACGCCCGTTTGACCGGTCGTTGGCGAACGATGCGCCAACCATGGTGCAAGTGCGTCGATAGGGTGGCTATCGGTCGGTAACTTTAGCCCGGGTTGCGCGGCGTTAGTGCGTTTCAATATTGGCCGGATTTGTGACTGCCGAGGCACCCGCAAGCGCTGTTTTATGGGCCAGAATCCTCCCGACGCTGTCCGCGTCGCCTTGACGGGGTGGCGCAATTTGTTACCGCCTGCCGCTCTGCGGCAGACCCGAACCGGAGGATTTTCCATGTCCACATTCCAGGCCACCCACGCCGTGCAGATGCACACCCGGCCCACCCTATCTGCGCCCCAGGGGCCCTGGACGGTGCAGGCCGTTCAAGAGCTGCTCGACAGGCCCTTGCTCGACCTGGTTTTCGAGGCCCAGACGGTGCACCGCCAGCATTGGCCCGAGGGCGACATCGAACTGGCCACGCTGCTGTCGGTCAAGACGGGTGGCTGCCCCGAGAACTGCGGCTATTGCCCGCAGGCGGCCGAGTTCGACACCGGCGTGAAGGCGCAGAAGATGCTGGAGGTGGACGAGGTGCTGCACGCCGCCCAGGCCGCGCGCGACGCTGGTGCCACGCGCTTTTGCATGGGCGCCGCCTGGCGCGCCCCGAAAGACCGGGACATCGAGAAAATGGCCGAGCTGATCGGCGCCGTGAAGGGCCTGGGCCTACAGACCTGCGCCACGCTGGGCATGCTTGAAGCCCACCAGGCGCAGGCGCTCAAGGCGGCCGGGCTCGATTACTACAACCACAACCTCGACACCGCGCCCGAGTATTACCAGGACGTGGTGAGCACGCGCGCGTACCAGGACCGGCTCGACACCCTGCAGCATGTGCGCAGTGCAGGCATCAGCGTGTGCTGCGGTGGCATTGTGGGCATGGGCGAGGCGCCAGTGCACCGCGCCGGCCTCATTGTGCAACTGGCCAACCTCGACCCGTACCCTGATTCGGTGCCCATCAACAGCCTGGTGCGCGTGCCCGGCACACCGCTGGCCGACAGCGAGCCGGTGGACCCGTTCGACTTCGTGCGCATGATCGCCGTGGCCCGCATCACCATGCCCAAGGCGCGGGTGCGGCTGTCGGCCGGGCGCCAGCAACTGGGCGAGGCGGTGCAGGCCCTGTGCTTCATGGCCGGGGCCAATTCGATTTTTTACGGAGAGAAACTGCTGGTGACCGGCAACCCCGACGCAGGGGCCGACCTGCAGCTATTGCGCAAGCTGGGGCTGAAGAGCCACCAGAACACCCAGGCCGCTCCGCAGGAGGCCAGCGCAGACAGCGCCTGTGGATGCGATTGCCAGTGCGCCACGGCACCGGCGATTTGACAGACGGGGCGCAGGGGCAGGGCGCCTTATCGTCGTTTGCTATTGAATAAATAGCTTCCAGCGCTTTTCAATCAAGCGTTGGAAGCCTTTTTGGTATCCAGTTATTTCTTCATCGGGCAGGTGTTGATGCCCAGCAGCGTGTAGGCCGGGCAGAAGCGGAACAGCCCTGTGGCCAGCGGCACCACGCCAATCCAGCCCCACAGGCCCACGGTGCCGGTGGCGGCCAGGCCGATCAGCACCAGGCCCACCACAATGCGCAATACACGGTCTACGGTTCCTACGTTGAATTTCATGGGAGTTTCCTTTCGTTGATGGTTTCGGTTGGTTCAATTCATTTGAGGCGCAGGCCTTCGGAGTCGAGCACCTGCAACTCGATGGGAATGCCCTGGCCCACGCTTTGCGTGACGGTGCAATACGCTTCGAACTGGTCCAGCACGCGGTCCAGGTGCTCCAGGGTGGCAGCAGGCACGCCCAGCTTCAGCACGGCCGTCATCTTCAGCACGCGCAGGCGCTTTTCTGCGTTGCGGCCTACCTCGGCCGTGATGGTGCAGTGCAGCGGCTCGGGCGCCTGCTTGAACTTGCGCAGGGCAAACAGCAGCGAGTCCGACAGACAATTGCCCACGGCCGCTGCCAGCAACTGCACTGGCGAGGGCCCTTGGCCGCTGCCCAGAGGCGCCGGCTCATCGGCCTGCAGCACGGCAATGCCGTCGCCAAAGTCCACGTCAAAACGGTAATCCTGCTGCTGGCGCAGGGTGATCTGGATGCTGCTCTCGCTCATGGAATGCCTTTCAATCAGTGTGCTTATAGCCGCTGGATGCTACGCCCCGATTGCAGAGCAACCGAACCCGCAGACAAGCCATTGGTCACCCGGGTGTAGCCCGCCTGCCGCAGCCACTGCGCCGCCATCTCCGAGCGTGCGCCCGATACACAGTAGAGCACCAGCGGTGCCGACTTGTCGGGCAGCAGCGTCGGGGCGTCGCTGGTCAGCCGGTCCAGCGGCAGGTTGACCGCGCCCTCCACATGCCCGGTCGCATATTCGGACGGGGACCGCACATCCACCAGCACGGCTTGCGCTTCGTTCATCGTCATCGCCCTGGTTCAGCAGCCGGGCTGCAGGCCGAGCTTGCGCAGGATGGTTTCCATCAGGCACCACTGGGTCAGGGCGCTCTGGAACAGGTTCACGCCCACAAAAGCCGTGAACGCCAGCCACCAGGGGCTGACAAACACCGGACTGCCCTCCACGCCCAGGGCCAGCGAAAGAAGAATGAACAATCCGGCCATCAGGCGGACAAACTGCCACGATTTCATGTGCAACTCCTTGAAGTCAGGGATACGATGGGTATTTGCTGCATTATTTAGCCAAACAGTTAATTAGTCAAATGATGTATCATTACGCTGTCGTTCTCAGCACCGTGCGTGCACGGTTCCCTTGCCCATTGGCCCACCTGCTTGTTCCATGAAAAACCTTCCGCCCGAGGCGCTGCAACAGGTGGCGTCGTACTTTCAGACCCTGGCCGAACCCACGCGCCTGCGCATCCTCAACTTTCTGCGCCAGGGGGAGCACAACGTGGGCGAGCTGGCCCAGCTCTGCGGCTACACGGCCGCCAACATCTCGCGCCACCTCTCGCTGCTCACCCAGCAAGGCCTGGTGGAGCGTGAGAGCCGGGGCACCAGCGTTTACTACAAGATTGCCGACGAATCGGTCTACGCCCTGTGCGACCTGGTCTGCGACAACATCGCGCGCCAGTACGAACGCTCCGCCAAGAGCCAGCAGGCGCTGTTTGCTCGCGCTGAAAAATAGCCGTTGCTGACGGGCTTTGCGGGAGGAGGGCGCGACCCTGCTGTGTGACGACCCGGAGCGCTGCACCATGCACCTCGAACCTTTCACCCGCGTGAACGGCACACCGTTCACCGCCAGCCGCGAAGATGTCATCCGCGCCCACGGACAGCCGCTGTCGGAAATTCGCAACCCGGTCGGATTGAGCGAACTGGACTACGGTGCGGTGGTCTACCGCTTCCAGGACAGCGGCCGCCTGGAGGAAATCACCACCCGTGCCGCAGTGCTGCACCTGGGCGCTGTGGCGGTACCGTTTCGTGACCTGGCAGTGTTTGTGCGCGCAAACGATGCGGCAGCCTTTGAGCGCGCGGATTTTCTCGTCAGCCCCTTGTTCGGTCTGGCCTTCGTGCCCGGGGAGCCCTGCTGGGTGACGGCGCTGGCGCGGCACTGCCTGGGGGCGTGGGAGGCGCTGCGGATTGCGTCTTGAATTGCTTGCTAACTTGTTGCCACTGAAAAATTAATTGAACGCAATGCCAATGAACTGGCGCAATCACTGGCGGGGAAACAACTTTATGGTTGAATAGATGATATTAATTCTCATTCGACAAGGGAAATCATGTTTCGACCGTCGCTTCTCGTTGCAATCCTGCTCTCTTTGGGCCTGATCGCCCGCGCTGAAGACAACTGGCCCTCGAGGACGGTCACTATCGAGGAGATGAAGATCCTGACTCCCGTGCACCTTTTTGTCCCCAAGGTGCGTGCTCAGGGAAAGATTCGTGGTCCTGTTGTTTTGCGGATTCACGTGGATGCTTCGGGAGCGGTGCGTCGCACGGTATTGATAGGAAGCTGTGGTAGTCCGGCGCATGACGAGGCAGCGCTGAAATCGATGCGCTTGGTGCGCTTTGCTCCCAAGCTGATCGACGGAGAAGCCACGGATGTCTCGCTGGTCGTTCCTTTCCATCTTCCGCTGCCCAAGTCTGCGTTTGATGACGAAGATGCCCCTGAAAAGTGACATATATCCCACCAAAAGAAAACGGGTGCCGCAACACCAAGCCCCTCGCTTAACCTGTTGAAAAGCAGGGTCTGATTCGGTATACTGCCTCGTAAGTTCAATGACTTACGGGGCAGTTTTCTTGGTATCTCCAATCGCGAGGCCGCCGACATCCCCGACGGCGCGGATTCCGGAGGACTCGGAATATGCGTTCTTTGGCGGGGCCAAGCGGCCACTGCAAGTCAACTTCTGCAAGAACCCTCGGTGCGCGAACTACGGCGTGCCGCCGTCCATCGCTGTGAAGTACGCCAGGCGGGCCAAGGCTGGTGCCGCGCCAGGCGTCGACTACCGCCTGAGCGCCCACGGGGCGGGCCTTCCAAACCTGCACTGCCTCCTCTGCAAGGAGTCCATCCCCGTCAAGAGCAACCTTGGTGTGGCGGATGAGCTCGCACGGCTGTCTGCGCCGTTCGCTGAGCGGGTGCCGATATGCTGCCCGCGGCCCGGTTGCTCGAATAGCGCCGTGCCGGCGCCGGACGCCAAGGCGTACTACCGCTTCGGCAAGACCGAGGGTGGGTCCACGCGGTACCAGTGCCGGGCCTGCAAGAAGACGTTTTCCGAGCCCATGCGGGCCACCCTGCGCCAACGCGAGCCGCGGAAGAACGTCCCAGTGCTTACTTCGTTGATGAACAAGATGCCGCTAACGCGCATCACAGAGGCGCACGGCATCAGCCCCCAGACGGTCTACGACAAGCTGGACTTCTTCGCCAAGCAGGCGGAGGCCTTCGCGGCCAAGCACGAGCGCAGGTTGCCCGAAGTGGTCCGAGGGACCAAGCGATACCTGGCCATCGACCGCCAGGAGTACGCCGTCAATTGGACGCACCGCAAGGACCGGCGCAACGTGGTCATCCGCGCGCTGGGTACCGCGGACCTGGAGACCGGCTTCGTCTTCGGCATGCACATCAACTTCGACGGTAGCCTCGATGCCGATGCCGTCGAGGCCGACGCCGCGAGCTGCGGCGACTACACAGCCGCCGCGCCCTTCAGACGGTACGCCAGGCTATGGCTCAGACCAGACTACACGCGGGCTGTGGCCGATTCCGCCGCGCGGGTTGCGAAGCGGATACGCAGCGGGTTGACCCTCGAAGAAGACATTCTCAAGGCCTATGAGGAGGCCGAGATTCGCGGCGATGTGGAGTCGCCCGAGATAGTCGGAGCCCATCAGCGCTTCCCGGCGGCGGGCATGCAGGTGCACGCGGAGTACACCATGTACGCGCACTTCTACTACCTGCACGGGCTGCTGTCGTCCGCGGCCAAGCTGCGCTTCTACATGGACCAGGAGTCAGGCATCCGGGCGGCCTGCCTGGCCGCATTCGAGGACGAAATCCGCGACCGCCGGGCAGACGCGTTCTTCGTGCGCTTGGGCAAGGAGCTTTCGGTTGACGCCAAGCGCAAGGTCATTCGCCGCTCGAAAGACGCATTCGCGGCCGAGTGCGATGCGAACCCGGAGCTCGATGAGAACCAGGTCAAGGTGCTGATGATGAAGCGGGAGCTCGCCGCGGCGGCCACGATTGGCAAGTGGTCGGACCGCTGGGCGGTGCACCCGTTTCCGAATCAGGCCGAACCCGAGAAGGCAGTCTGCTACCTCACCGACTTCGGGGACCTGGACGAGGACCACAAGGCCCGGTTGCACCTGAAGGCCAGCCTGCACGCCATCGACCGATTCTTCATGTCTGTGCGCCGGCGCCTGAACATGCTGGAGCGGCCAGTCGCGACCTCCAGCAGGGCTGGGCGGACTTGGTACGGCTACAGCGCCTACCAGCCGGAGAACATCGGCAAGCTGCTGACGGTTTTCCGCGCCTACTACAACTACTGCCTCGCTGGCCGCGACGGCAAGACACCTGCCATGCGAATGGGGCTCTTATTGGCGCCAGTGGCACCCTCAGAGCTTCTTGGGCAGTGAGGGTCTACCGGCTCGGCACTCGCTTGGAAAAGTGCTGCAGTGCGTCGTACACGAAAGCAGAGGCGCTGATGACGTCACCGGCGTTGGCCCCGCAAGCGCGCTTGTTTTCTTTGTCCACGATGTACTTCATCCGAGCATAGAGCGTGCCGGTTTGCCGGTCGCTGAGCGAAACCGTGACTTGCGTCAGGCCGGGAACCTTGCCTTCGCGCGTGAGAAACATCGAATCAGTTTTGATTAGTAGGTCTGCGGTGAGCGCGTCGATGGGCACGCCGGTCCGCTCGCTTCCCGTCCACCGCACCAGAGGGCTCGACGGGTCATCTGGTTTGCTACGTCCCTCCCGAAACGCCCACTCATAGTTCGGTCGCTCATCGGACGGCTTCACCCGAGACGACATCCCGTAGCCGGTGACACGTTGGCCGTCCACCTCGATTCGCCCATAGACCGGGAAGTACCAGTGGCGCTCCCCGGTGTGTTCGTAAGCTACCGACGTCGGCATCCGCGCTGGCTCCGCCAGATACTCAACACCAGCGCTTGAACAAGCCTGCCGAAATGTATCGCGCTGCTGCAGCGCACTGGCCACCTGGCTTCCCGACGTAAGAAGCAACGCGATGACCGCGAAAACGGGCGGGGCTGTCGCAACAAGCAGCGAAGGCCACCACGCTACGTTCTCCTCCGAAGCAGGTTGAATCCAAAGCGCCCGCCCCTCAAGCGCCACCCCGGCCAGCCCAAGAGCAAATAGAAGCCAAAACAGGGGAGCCAGGCCGAAGCCCAACACCAAAGCAAGCCAACCCATGATGCCGCTCAAGGGCATCAGGAGCAGCGTGCCTAGCCAGGCTATCGTCAGCAGCGCTGCCCCTGGACTTGTCTGAGCGCTTTGCGCTCTGGCTTGACCGCCGAAAAACGAGACGAGGACCAGCACGAAACCTGCTGGGAGCCAGAAGTTGAAGCTTAAGGCCACGGCCAGCTTCAGCCCTGCAGAAACGCCGTGTAGGTCTAAAAGACCGGCGGCCCCCAAGAGCCAGCGAGACGGTAGGAGATGCAGCCAGCCGGTGAAGCTTGCAAGCAGCATCCAGAGCGCGGAAGCACCGAGGGAGAGGTTCAGTAGTCGTCGCATGCCTAGGTATAGGCAGCGGGTGAACCTCGGTCGCCGCTGGATTAGGTCGGCATTCCGCCGGAGGTAAGGAAAAGGCCCCGTCCGAGCGGACAGGGCCTCTGAAAAACGCCTTCTTTAAGGCCCCTTTTCAACAAGTTAAGCGAGGGGCTTGCCGCAACACCCGTTTTTTTCTTGGAGCAACGGCAGCGCCGTCGCCCATCAGCCCTTCTTCTGCAGCATCTTGATCACGCTCGAAAAATCTTCGCCGCCATGCCCAGCAATGCTGTGCGCGGCGTAGATGGCGCGGGCCATACCGCCGAGCGGGGTGCTGGCCTTGGTGGCGATGGCGTTTTCCTGCGAGAGGCCCAGGTCCTTGAGCATGAGGTCGGTGCCGAAGCCGCCTGCGTAGCCCTTGCTGGCGGGTGCGTTTTCATGCACGCCGGGGAAGGGGTTGTACTTTTCCAGGGCCCAGTTGCCGCCGGAGCTGCGGCGCATGATTTCGCTCAGCACCTTCGGGTCCAGGCCGTTGGCCACACCCAGGGCGATGGCCTCGGAGGTGCCCACCATCAGGATGCCCAGCAGCATGTTGTTGCAGATCTTGGCGGTCTGGCCGGCGCCCACGCTGCCGGCGTGGAAGATGTTGGCGCCCATCTTTTCCAGCAGGGGGCGGGCGCGTTCCAGTTGGGCTTCGCTGCCGCCGACCATGAAGGTCAGCGTGCCGGCGATGGCGCCGCCGGTGCCGCCGGAAACGGGCGCGTCGATGAAGTCGATGCCGGCGGCCTCAGCGGCCTTGGCGACCTTCTGGCTGGTGGCGGCGGCGATGGTCGAGCTGTCGATCACCAGCGTGCCCTTGGCGATGCTGGCCAGCAGGTTGCCGTTGCCCAGGAACAGGCCTTCCACGTGCTGGCTGGCGGGCAGCATGGTCACGATGGCTTCGGCGCCCTGCACGGCGTCTTGCGCACTGGCGGCAATTTGCACGCCTTCGGCTTTGACTTTGGCGCAGGCGTCCTGGCTCAGGTCGAAGGCCTTGACGCTGTGGCCGGCCTTGTGCAGGTTGATGGCCATGGGGCCGCCCATGTTGCCGAGGCCGATGAATGCGATTTGCATGGTGTTGTCTCCTGGTGGGTTTGAGGGAAAAAAGGGGAAGGTGTTGCTCTTGTTTTTATAGCTGTTAGCGCTTGATGGGTAAGCGCCAGAGGCCAAAAACACTTCAAATCAGGGCGGTGCGGCCTTGCGGGCCCTGGTGCGCCGGGGCGTGGCCTTGGCCTGGGGGTTGTAGGCGAGGGCGGAGGTGATCCAGTGCAGCCACTGAGCCCGCGTGGCGTAGCCCATGGGCTCCACCCAGAAGTAGCCGGGCATGCCGCCGCGCGGGTCCAGCTCGCGCACGCCGGGCTGTTCGGCCGTGGCGGCGTGCTCCAGGGGCGGCAGGTGATCTACAACGCCGGCGGATTCCCGGCCAATCGCTACACCTCCGGCATGACCTCCAAGACGAGCGTCGACCTGAGCATCGAGAATAAAGAGGTCGTGATTCTCGGCACCGACTACGCCGGAGAAATGAAAAAGGCGGTCTTCACCTACATGAACTATCTGATGCCGAAACGGGGCATCCTCTCCATGCACTGTTCGGCCACCGCCGATCCGGAGACGCTGGCGTCGGCCGTTCTCTTCGGACTCTCGGGAACGGGCAAGACGACCCTGTCCGCCGACCCGGCCCGCAAACTGATCGGCGACGACGAACAC
>JAANMX010001367.1_pt1 | contig 28055 bp, 23 predicted proteins | sample 7279681 | NCBI WGS metagenome assembly JAANMX01 (sample SAMN14094542, study PRJNA606508) | bioreactor metagenome | isolation source: A lab-scale SPAN reactor treating ammonium-rich wastewater day 351 | place: Ireland: Galway | collected 2018-01-01 | reverse complement strand
CGGCGCCGCCGGCCGCACCCGGCGATCCGCTCGGGCGCGTCGACACGCCCGCGCTGGTGCTCGACCTCGATGCCTTCGAGGCGAACGTCGCGGCACTGCACGCAAATGCCGCAGCGCGCGGCGTACGGGTGCGCGCGCATGGCAAGGCGCATCGCTGCCCGGAGATCTCGCGCAGGCAGGTGGCAGCCGGAGCGGTGGGCGTGTGCTGCCAGAAGGTCGGCGAGGCCGAGGGGTTTGCCGAGGCCGGCATTGCCGACATCCTGGTGAGCAACGAGATCGTCGACCCGGCCAAGCTCGAGAGGCTGGCGCGGCTCGCGCGCCGGGTGCGGCTCGCGGTCTGCGTCGATCACCCCGGCGCGGTGGCGGCGCTGGCGCGCGCCTGCACGCGAGCCGATGCGCGTGTCGACGTGCTGATCGAACTCGACGTCGGCCAGGGGCGCTGCGGCGCGAGCACGATCGACGAAGTGGTGGCGCTGGCCCGGGCAGTCGCGGCGAGCGCGCCCGCGCTGCAGCTGCGCGGGCTGCAGGCCTACCACGGCGGCGCGCAGCACCTGCGTGCTGCGCAGACGCGTTCGCAGGTGATCGCGGCGGCTGCACGGCAGGCGGCGCTGGCGCGTGACACGCTGCGCAGCGCCGGCCTGGACTGCCACGAGGTGAGCGGTGGCGGCACCGGCACGTTCGCGTACGAGACGGCGTCGGGCGTCTACACCGAAATCCAGCCGGGCTCGTACGCGCTGATGGATCTCGATTACCGTGCCAACGAGCCGGATGCGACGGCGCCGGCCATGCGCCAGGCGATCGGCGTCATGATGTCGGTGATGAGCGTGCGCGCCGGGCATGCGGTGCTCGACGGCGGCCTGAAGGCGGTGTCGGTCGACTCCGGGTCGCCGGCGTTGCGCCTGCCCGGCTGGCGGGTGCGCGGCGTCTCCGACGAGCACACGGTGATCGAGCCGGACGCGGCTGCAGGCGAAGCGTCTGCACCCGATGGCGGCGGGGCTGGCGGCCCACCGGTACTGCGGCCCGCACCGGCGCCGAAGCCGGGTCAGCGGTGCGTGCTCGATCCGGGGCACTGCGATCCGACCGTGAACCTGCACGACTGGGTGATCGCCTGTCGCGGCGAGCGGGTCGAGGCCGTCTGGCCGGTGCTGCCGCGCGGCGCGTCGCGGTGAACTTCCCGCGGCTGCGGTAAGCTGGCAGCTTCGACGACCAGCCGGAGTTCCTTTCGATGAGCAGCGTGGCACCGGCGGCGCCCGCATCCGGTTCCGGCGACACGCGCATCATCGTGGTCGTCGGCATCGCGCACGCCGTCTCGCACTTCTTCCACCTGATCCTGCCGCCGCTGTTTCCGTGGCTGAAGGACGCGTTCGGCCTGTCGTACTCCGAGCTCGGCGTCGTGGTGACGGTCTTCTTCGTGATCTCCGGCATCGGGCAGTCGCTTGCCGGATTCGTCGTCGACCGGGTCGGCCCGGTGCCGGTGATGCTCGGGGCGATCACGCTGTTCGCGCTTTCGGCGGCGGTGCTCGCGAGCGCGTCCGGTTACGCCGGACTGATGCTGGGTGCGGCGCTGGCCGGCGTCGGCAACGCGTCGTTTCACCCGGTCGACTACTCGATCCTCAATCGCAAGGTGTCGGGGCCGCGACTCGGTCACGCTTACGCGGTGCATGGCATCACGGGCAACCTTGGCTGGGCGGCTGCGCCGGTGTTCGTGGTGACCATCGCGCAATTCGCCGGCTGGCGTGAAGCCTTCGCCGGTGCAGCGCTGGTGGCGCTCGCAGCGCTCGCCGTGGTCTGGCTGAACCGCAGCGCGCTCGCAATACAGGTGCATCGCGACGCGCGGGCCGCTGTCGCGGGGCGCGGCGGACCCGGCGGTGCGTTCGACTTCCTGCGACTGCCCGCGGTGTGGCTGAGCTTCGGTTTCTTCTTCGCCTACGCCGTGGCGCTGGGCGGGGTGCAGACCTTCGCCCCCGAGGCGTCGCGGCTGTTGCATGGCGTGCCGCTCGAATGGGTGGCGCTGTGCCTGACGATCTACATGCTGGGCAGTGCTGGCGGAACGATCATCGGCGGATTCCTCGCGAGCGACCCGCACCGCGCCGAGCGCATCATCGGTGTGTGCTTCGGCCTCGCGGCGGCGGTGGCGGTCAGCATTGCGTTGCTGCCGTGGCCGGGCTGGACGGTGCCGGTGCTGTTCGGCGTGATGGGTGTTTGCGGCGGCATCGCCAATCCATCGCGCGACATGCTGATCCGGCGTGCGGCGCCTCCCGGGGCGACCGGCCGCGTCTACGGCGTCGTCTACTCGGGGCTCGACGTCGGCATGTCGATCGCGCCGCCGATTTTCGGGGTGATGATGGACATGGGCATGCCGGCGCTGGTCTGGGTCGGCGTCGCCTTCGCGCAGGCCACGCTGATCGCCGGTGCGTTCAGGGCGGGCCGCGCGACGCGGATGCGCGATGCCGCGCCGGGCGCCGCCTGACAGGCCAGCGGCCGAGCCATCGGCGGTGGGCAGCGGGCCTGCGGGTGCCGGCGGCGAGCTGTTCGCGCCCGCCGTGGGCGACGGCGCGCCGCTGGCCGAGCGGCTGCGACCGCGATCGCTCGACGCGGTGATCGGGCAGTCGCACCTGCTCGGGCCGGGCAAGCCGCTGCGCGTGGCCTTCGAGTCGGGGCGCCCGCACTCGATGATCTTCTGGGGCCCGCCGGGTGTCGGCAAGACGACGCTGGCGCGACTGATGGCCGACGCGTTCGACGCGCAGTTCATCGCGATCCCGGCGGTGCTCGGTGGCGTGAAGGAAATCCGCGACGCCGTAAGTGCCGCGCAACGGGCGCGCGAGCGCGGCCGGCGCACGATCCTGTTCGTCGACGAAGTGCACCGCTTCAACAAGGCACAGCAGGACGCCTTCCTGCCGCACGTCGAAAGCGGGCTGTTCACCTTCATCGGCGCGACCACCGAGAATCCGTCGTTCGAGGTCAATGGCGCATTGCTGTCGCGTGCGCGCGTCTACGTGCTCGAGCCGCTGTCGAAGGCCGATCTGCATGCGCTGTTCGAGCGGGCAATCGCCGGTGAAGCGCAGCGCGTCGACGTGCACGTGATGGCGCAGCATCCGCCGGCAGCCGCGATCGGCTTCGATGCCGCGGCGCGCGAGCGCCTGGTCGGCTGGGCCGACGGCGATGCGCGCCGTCTGCTCAACGCGATCGAAATCGTTGCCGGGGCGGCGCGCACGGCGGGTTGCACGACGGTGGACGGCGCGTTCCTGGAGGACACGCTTTCGCAGGATCTGCGCCGCTTCGACAAGGGCGGCGAGGCCTTCTACGACCAGATCAGCGCGCTGCACAAGTCGGTGCGCGGCTCCGACCCGGATGCGTCGCTGTACTGGCTGGCGCGGATGATCGACGGCGGCGCCGATCCGCGCTACCTCGCGCGACGCATCGTGCGCATGGCCAGCGAAGACATCGGCCTGGCCGATCCGCGTGCGCTCGCGCTGGCGCTCGACGCCGCCGAAGTCTACGAGCGCCTGGGCTCGCCGGAAGGCGAACTCGCGCTCGCGCAGGCGATCGTCTTCCTCGCCTGCGCGGCCAAGTCCAACGCGGTCTACGTTGCGTGGAACCGCGCGCGCGCCTTCGTGCGTGAGCACGGCTCGGCGCCGGTCCCGATGCACCTGCGCAATGCGCCGACCCGCCTGATGAAGGAACTGGGCTATGCCAGGGGCTATCGCTACGCGCACGACGAAAGCGGGGGTTACGCGGCTGGCGAACGCTACTTCCCCGACGGTATCCGGCCGGAGCGCTTCTACGAGCCGGTCGAGCGGGGGCTGGAAGCGAAAATCGGTGAAAGGCTTGCCGCACTGCGCGCGCGCGATGCGCACGCCGGTGAAGGCGAACCGCGCAGGTAACGACATCGCGGCGGGCACTGCGCCGGGCATCGCGACGGCCGCCGCCGGCGCGATCGACGCGCCGGTGGCGGCGAGGGTCGTGCGGGCTTGCTAAACTCGCCGTCCATGCTCGACATTGCCCGACTTCGCAAGGATCCGGACGCGGTCGCCGCGCGCCTTGCGCTGCGCGGCTTCACGCTCGATCTCGGCGCCTTTCGCGCGCTGGAAGCCGAGCGCAAGGCGTTGCAGGTGCGCGCCGAGGAACTCCAGGCGCGGCGCAACGCGCTGTCGAAGACGATCGGCCAGCGGAAGTCGCGCGGCGAGGACGCCTCGGAGGTGCTGGCCGAGGTCGCCGGCCTGGGCGATGCACAGAAGATCGCCGCCGAAGAGAACGATCTCGTCCAGGCGCGGTTGCGCGAGTGGTTGCTGCAGGTGCCGAACCTGCCGCATGAATCGGTACCCGCAGGGCGCGACGAGCGTGATAACCGCGAGGTGCGCCGCTGGGGACCTGACGGCCCCGACCCGAAGCCGCCCGGCTTCGAGCCGCGCGACCACGTCGACATCGGCGCGCCGCTCGGGCTGGACTTCGAAACCGCCGCGAAACTGTCGGGCTCGCGCTTCGCGGTGATGAAAGGGCCGGTTGCGCGCCTGCACCGCGCGCTCGCGCAGTTCATGCTCGACGTGCAGACCGGCGAGCACGGCTACACCGAGTGCTACACCCCGTACATCGTCAACCGCGAAACGCTGCTCGGCACCGGTCAGTTGCCGAAGTTCGCACAGGATCTGTTCGCCGCGAAGAAGGGCGGACAGGAAGGCGAGAGCGAGACGCTGTACCTGATTCCGACCTCGGAAGTGTCGCTGACCAACTTCGTGCGCGACCAGATCGTGCCGGTCGCGGCGTTGCCGATCCGGCTGACCGCGCACACGCCGTGCTTTCGCTCCGAGGCCGGCTCGTACGGACGAGACACGCGCGGGATGATCCGCCAGCACCAGTTCGACAAGGTCGAGATGGTGCAGATCGTGCATCCCGACACGTCGTACGAGGCGCTCGGGCAGATGGTCGGCCACGCCGAGTCGATCCTGAAGAAGCTCGGGCTGGCGCATCGGGTGATGCTGCTGTGCGCCGGCGACATGGGCTTCGGCGCGGCCAAGACCTACGACCTCGAGGTCTGGCTGCCGGCGCAGCAGGCCTACCGTGAAATCTCGTCGGTATCGAACTGCGAGGCGTTCCAGGCGCGGCGCATGCAGGCGCGCTTTCGCGATGCCGACGGCAAGACTGGCCTGCTGCACACGCTCAACGGGTCGGGGTTGGCGGTCGGGCGCACCCTGGTGGCGGTGCTCGAGAACTTCCAGCAGGCCGACGGGTCGGTGCGCGTGCCCGACGTACTGGTGCCGTACATGGGTGGGCTCAGACGAATCGCTGCCTGAGCGCAGCGCAGCGGCGCCGCGTCGGCACGGTCCGGTCGTGGCGCTCTTTGCTATACTGCGCGCCTTCGCGCGACGGCCCGCGCGAGGCACGGAAAGGTGGCAGAGTGGTCGAATGCGCCGGACTCGAAATCCGGTTTACGGTTACACCGTAACGTGGGTTCGAATCCCACCCTTTCCGCCAGCTTGCACGGTAATACCCGCGCGGGGCCGGCATGGGGTTCAACCGGATCCGCGCCCGGGTGGAGACCCAGCGTGGACACAGGCAAGGCATTCGAGCGCGACAAGCTGATCCGCTTTCACCATTGCGACCCGGCGGGCATCGTCTTCTTCCCGCAGTACTTCATCCTGTTCAACGAGCTGGTCGAAGACTGGTTCAACCACGGGCTGCGGCACGACTACGCGCAGATGGTCTACGGGCAGCGGCTCGGCACGCCGATGGTGCGCGTGGAATGCGATTTCCTGTCCCCGAGCAAGATCGGCGAGATGCTCACGATGAGGCTTCTGGTGCAGCGGATCGGCCGCAGTTCGCTGGGCTTGAGGATCGAAGGCGTCGCCGGGGGCGTGCCGAGGGTGCGGGCACAGCTCATTCTCGTGCTGGCCAATGTCGATTCGCTGCGCTCGGTGTCGTTTCCACCCGGGCTTCGCGCCGGCATCGAGCGCTATCTGGTTGCCTGACCCGCTGAACCCGCGGCCCGGTCGATGGACCGGTTGCGGGGCCTGAAGCCCGGCGGCGCATTGGCGGAAGGCCGCCGGCGGCCTCGCGATCGCGAGCGCGTTGCGTGTAATGCATCCCGCACGTGCGCGCGTGTGCGGAAAGTCCTGTCTTTCGGCTCGCATGCCGGAGGAATCGACACCCGACCGGCTAACTTGTTCACTGATCCGCCAGAGCGGTTCCGATAGCATCGCTCCTGTCGCAACGAGCCCGGCTGCGCGCTCTGGTGTTCCGGAGCGCGGGTTGTGCGGCCCGCGCCAGAAGAAGTCGATGACCGAACCGGACCTTTCGCTTCCGAGACCTCCGCCGCGTCCGCTGCTGCTCGCGCGTGCCCGCGAGTCCTTCGCCGAGGCGCTGTCGGCAGCGGTGACCGAGGCGCTGCCGGTGATTGCCGACGAACTCGATGCGGTCGCCGATCGGGCGATCGACGGCCACGATCGCCAGGCGCTGCTGGGCGCCGCCCAACGGCTGCGCCGCGAGAGCGCGACCCGGGTGACACAGGTCGCGGATGCGCTTGCCCGCCGCGCCACCCGCTGCCTCGAACTCTCGCGACGCACCGACCAGGATGCGGATGCGCGTGCGCTGGCGCTGATCGACGACGAGGAACTGGAGACGCAGATCCTGGCCGCCGACCTTGCGCGCGCAGTGCGCGATCAGGCCGGAACCGTCTATCCCCGCTACGTGGGACGGGTGCGGCAGGTGATCGCTGGCGACTGGGGCGACGACGACATGAATCCGCTGGGCGCACGCACCCTTGCGGGCGCGGCGATTGCGTCGCTGGCGGGCATCGTCGACGGTGCGCGGCTGCGCGCGGCGTTGCGGCAACTGGCGCTGGCGACGCTGGCGGCACCGATCGCCGAGGCGATCGGGCGTGCCGATCGGCTGCTCGACGAGGCCGGGGTGCAGCCGCCGTCACAGTCGCCGGAACTGCTGCTGCCGGCCGGGGAGTCGCTGCCGCCGCAGGCGCCACCTGTGACCGCGGAGGCCACCGCTGGCGAATCCGACCCCCACCGGATCGGCGACGGCGGGATTGCACCGACGCTCCCGGAACACGGCGGCCGGATGCCGGCGTCGCCGGAAGCTGGCGAGGCATCGGCGACGCCGCCGCCACCACCGCTGCCAGGAGTGCCCGGCGTCGAGCGTCGTGGCGGTGGCGTCCCGCGCCCGGTGGGCATCGCGCTGCAGGCCGAGCGCGACGCGGCGACGCTCGGCAGCTCGCCATTGGCCGGTGCTCCGTCGGGCGAGCGCCTGCAGGTGCTGCCCGCGCTGCAGCCGGTCGTTGAGATCGAGCGCGATGCAGTGGCGTTTGCGCACGCGATCGGGGCGATGCCGTACAGCCGGGCGGCGCGTGCCGAATTCTTCGGCAACGTGCGCACGCGCATGCGCGAGGCCAGTGCCGCGCCGGCGCAGGTCGCGGTGGTCGATCTGGTGTCGGCCATGTTCGACTACGTGATCGACGATCGCCGCCTGCCGGAGGCCGCCAAGCCGCTGGTCTGGCGCCTGCAGCAGCCGGCCGTCGCGCTGGCGCTGCTCGATCCGGCCTACCTCGGCGATGATCCGCGTTCGTTGCGCAAGCTGATCGAGCACTTCGGCGCGATCTCGACCGCGTTCGGCGAGGATATCGTGCGCGGCAGCGAGCTGTACCGCCGTCTCGAAACCGTGGTGCGCGCGGTCGAGATCGTGTCGAGTGCGCTGCAATCGCGCTCGGCGGTGATGGCCCGGCAGGTGGAGAAGGAGTACTCGCGTGCCGCGCGCAGCGTCGGCCAGCTGATCGATCGCGTGGTGCGTGAACGCCGCAGCCTCGAAGAGACACCGGGTCGACGCAACCGTCGCGACTACGCCAGCCGCCCGAGCCGCGAGCGCGAGCGGCTGGTCACCGAGCAGCTGCGTGCGCTGCTCGAGGAGCGGCTCGTCCGGCACCGGGCGCCCGAGTCGGTGCACGACTTCGTGATCAACGTCTGGCTGCGTCACATGCGCACCGCCGCACTGCGCAACGGCGAAGAGAGCGCCGAGTACCGGCTTTCGCTTCAGGTGGTCGACGACCTGCTCTGGAGCCTGGACGTGCATGACGAGCGGCGCAGCCGCCGTGAACTCGCGCAGCGCATCCCGCCGTTGATCCGCCTGATGACGCAGGGTATGCGCGAGATCGGCGCGAAAGACGAGGAATTCAAGTCGTTCTTCGACGAGTTGTTCCTGATCCACCTCAGGCGCATGCAACGCCGCGAGCGCGAGCGCGGCGCGTCCACGCGTGCGGGTCACGGCGCAGATGCCGGCCCCGGTGCCGCCACCACGGGCGCGGTGCCGACGCTGGCGCAGCCGCTGGCCGAGACGGCGATCGCCCCCGAAGACAAGCCGCCGCCCGCCACGTCGTCGGCGCGACCGCCGGTCGCTGCCACGCCGCCGCCACCACCGTCGGCACCACCACCGTCAGCACCACCACCGCCGCCACCGCCGCCACCGCTGTCGACACCGTTGCCTGCCCCGGCGACAACGCCAGCGCCTGTCGTGCAGGAGGGCACGGAGCGGCGCCTGCTGGAGATCCTCGACTCGCTCGACCTCGGCGACCTGCCGGCCAGCCCGCAGCGCCGCGCGCTCGATCCGGCACAGGCGCTCGCGCAGATCCGGCGCGGCGACTGGGTCGAACTGGTGGCGCGCGACGCCAGCAGCACCTATCTGAAGGTCGCGTGGATCAACCGCCGGCACACGGTCGCGCTGCTGGTGCGTCACGCAGACCGTCGCGCGATGTCGCTGCGCATGGAGGAGTTGCGCACGCGCTTCGAACAGGCGCGCGCCTTCCTGCTCGCCGCCGACGGATCTGCACTATAGTTCTTGACACGATCCGACCAGGGAATTACGGTGCATACGCCGCCGGCCCTGCCGGGCCGGCGATTCGCCGTGCGGCAGCGTCCCACCGGTTTCCCGTGCCTTTTCGAAGCAGCATCGCGGATGTGGCGTACGCGACGCGCGCCCGGGGCATCGGGGAAGCCCCGTGGTTGCGCTCGTGCGGCCGACAGCGCAATCTTCGTCGGCCATGGTTCCGGGGTCGTGGTTCGAGCGTTCCCGATGCGGTTGCCGCCGGGCCGAGGGTGAACCAGCCACTTGTCAAGCAGAGGAGATCGTTCGATGGACAGGAGACATGCAGTGAAACTGGCGGTCGCCGCGGCGGTCGCGACGATGGCCGGGACGGCCGCGGCGCAGGGCAAGCCGGTGAAGGTCGGGTTCATGCTGCCCTATACCGGCACCTATGCCGCCCTCGGCACCGCGATCGAGAACGGCTTCCGGCTGTTCGTCGAAGAGCACGGCGGCAAACTGGGCGGACAGGCGGTGGAATTCGTGCGGGTCGACGACGAGAGCGATCCGTCCAAGGGCACCGACAACGTCAACAAGCTGATCAAGCGCGACCAGGTCGACGTGGTCGTGGGCACGGTCCACTCGGGCGTCGCAATGGCGATGGCCAAGGCGGCCAGGGACAGCGGCACGCTGCTGATCGTGCCCAATGCCGGTGCCGACGCGGTCACGGGGCCGATGTGCGCGCCGAACATCTTCCGGACCTCGTTCTCGAACTGGCAACCGGGGTTCGCGATGGGCGAGGTGGTTGCGAAGCGCGGCCACAAGACAGCGGTCACCATCACCTGGAAATACGCCGCCGGTGACGAAAGTGTCAACGGCTTCAAGGAGAGCTTCACCAAGGCCGGCGGCAAGGTGCTCAAGGACCTCACGCTGCCGTTCCCGAACGTGGAGTTCCAGGCGCTGCTCACCGAAATCGCTTCGCTCAAGCCCGATGCCGTCTACACGTTCTTCGCCGGCGGCGGCGCGGTGAAGTTCGTCAAGGACTACGCGGCCGCCGGTCTGGGCAGGACGATTCCGCTTTACGGCGCCGGCTTCCTCACCGACGGCACGCTCGAGGCCCAGGGGGAATCCGCGCAGGGGCTGCTGACGACGCTGCACTATGCCGACGGGCTGGACAATGCGAAGGACAAGGCGTTCCGGCTGGCCTACGCGAAGGCCTACAAGCTGCAGCCCGACGTCTATGCGGTACAGGGCTACGATGCCGCGCAACTGCTGGCCACCGGCCTGGCGGCAGTCAAGGGCGACCTGAGCAGGCGCGACCCGATGTACGCGGCAATGGCCAGGGCGCGCATCGACAGTCCGCGCGGCGCGTTCACGCTGTCGAAGTCGCACAACCCCGTGCAGGACATCTACCTGCGCAAGGTCGTGGGCAGGGCGAACCAGGTGCAGGGTGTCGCGGTGAAGGCGCTGGCCGATCCGGGTCGTGGCTGCCGCATGTAAGTTGATGCCGGTTGCCCGCTGTCGTGCGACCGGGTGTCGCCCGCCAGCGGGCCTGCACGGCTGGCCCCTGCGTGGGACGGTCGCAGTACTGAGAGCCCTGACGCATGGATCCGGTCGTCTTTCTCGTTCAGTGCCTGAACGCCGTCCAGTACGGTCTGCTGCTGTTCCTGGTCGCCAGCGGCCTCACGCTGATCTTCGGGATCATGGGCGTCATCAACCTGGCGCACGGCAGCTTCTACATGATCGGCGCCTACATGGCGTTCGCGCTGGCGCCGCTGGTCGAACAGACGGTGGGCGGCGGCTTCTTCGCGACGCTGGCCGTGTCGATCGTGATCTCCGTGGCGCTGGGCTACCTGCTCGAGTGGGTCTTCTTCAGCTACCTGTACGAGCGTGAACACCTGCAGCAGGTGCTGATGACCTACGCGCTGATCCTCGTTTTCGAGGAGACCCGCAGCATCCTGGTCGACAACGACGTGCACGGCGTGCGCGCGCCCGAGTGGCTCGCGGGAACGCTGCCGCTCGGCGAACTGATGACCTATCCGGTCTATCGACTGTTCATTTCGGCGGTCTGCGTGGTGGTCGTGCTTGCGTTGTTCTGGGTCATCACACGCACCCGGCTCGGCATGACGGTGCGCGCCGGTGCCTCGAACCGCGAGATGGTCCAGGCAATGGGCGTCGACATCAAGTTCCTCTATCGGGTGGTGTTCTCGGCTGGTGTCGCGCTCGCGGCGCTGGCCGGTGCGATCGCCGCGCCGGTGTCGTCGGTCTATCCGGGCATGGGCAACCAGGTGCTCATCATCTGTTTCGTGGTGGTGGTGATCGGCGGCATCGGCTCGATCCGCGGCGCGCTGGTGGCTGCGCTGCTGGTGGGCTTCGTCGACACCTTCGGGGCCGTCTTCTTCCCGCAGGCCGCCGGCGTACTGGTGTACCTGCTGATGGCGGCGATTCTGCTGTGGCGGCCCGAGGGGCTGTTCCGCACGGTCTGAGAATCGAACCCGATGAACGACCTGTGCGTGCGCGTGGTGCCGGCGATCGTCGCCGCGCTGGCGCTCGCCGCGTTTCCGGTGTTCGGCGGCACGTTCGCGATCGACCTGGTCACGAAGATCATGATCCTCGCGATCTTCGCACTCAGCCTCGAATTGCTGGTGGGGCAGACCGGCCTGGTCTGTTTCGGCCACGCGGCGTTCCTCGGCATTGCCGCGTACACCGCGGCACTGCTCACGCCGCAAAGCGGTCCCGCCCCGCTGCTGCTGCTGCTGCCGGCGGCGGTGCTCGCGGCCGGCGCCTGCGCGCTGGCGGTGGGGGCCCTGTCGCTGCGCACGCGCGGCATCTATTTCATCATGGTGACGCTCGCGTTCGCGCAGATGGCCTACTACGTGTTCCACGACACGGCGCTCGGCCGCGGCAGCGATGGCATCTATGTCTACTTCAGACCCGTTCTGTCGATTGGCGGCTGGCAGCCGTTCGATCTCGACAGTGGCCACACGTTCTACTACTTCGTGCTCGTGTTTCTCGTCGTCACCTTCGTGCTGCTGACGTTTCTCGTGCGCAGCCGTTTCGGCCGGGCGCTGGCTGGCATTCGCGTGAACGAGCAGCGCATGCGCGCGGTAGGGTTCGCCACTTACGGCTACAAGCTCGCCGCGTTCGTGCTGGCGGGAATGCTCGCCGGTCTGGCCGGGTTCCTGTACGCGCTGAAGGACGGGTTCGTGAGCCCGGAACTGCTGTCCTGGCATCAATCGGGCGCGGTCCTGATCATGATCATCCTCGGGGGGCTGGGCAGCCTGCGCGGAGCGGTGGTGGGGGCCTTCGCATTCGTGCTGCTGCAGGAGCTGTTCCAGTCGGAGGCGATCTTCGGCGCGCTGGCGCAGCACTGGCAGCTCATGCTGGGGTTCGCGATCATCGCCTGTGTCGCGCTGATGCCCGACGGCATCGTCGGAATCGGGCGGCAGCTGGGAAGGCGCGTGGCGAGTCTGCGCAGGCTGCGCCATGCCTGAGCCGCGCGCCGGCGGGGTGTTGCTGCGCGCGCGCAACATCTCGCGCAGCTTCGGCGGCCTGAAGGCCGTCGACGACGTGTCGGTCGCGGTACGCCAGGGCACGGTCCACGCGGTGATCGGCACCAACGGTGCCGGCAAGTCCACGTTGATCAACCTGCTGTGCGGCGAGATCCAGGCGAGCGAGGGCATCGTGGAACTGCTCGGGCAGGACGTCTCGCGGTGGTCGCAGCCGCGGCGCGCGCAGGCCGGATTGGGCCGCAGTTACCAGCGCAACACGATCTACGCGCCGTTCACCGTGCTGGAGAACTGCCGGTTGAGCGCGCAGGCGCGGATGCAACGTCCCTTCGACTGGCTCACCCCGGCTGCCGCGTGTGTGAGGAGCCGGGAAGCGGCGTTGCGCGCGCTCGAGCGCGCCGGGCTCGCGGCGCAGGCGCACCTCGTCGCCGGCACGCTGTCGCACGGCCAGAAACGCCAGCTCGAGATCGCGATGTGCCTGGCCACGGGCCCGCGCGTGCTGGTGCTCGACGAGCCGCTGGCAGGCATGGGCGCCGAAGAGTCCGAACGCATGCTGTCGCTGCTCGGGGGACTGAAGTCCGAACACGCGATCCTGCTGGTCGAGCACGACATGGACGCGGTGTTCCGCGTTTCGGACGAAATCACCGTGATGGTCAATGGCCGTGTCATCGCCACCGGCACGCCCGTGCAGATTCGCGCCAACGCCGACGTGCAGACCGCCTACCTGGGTGAGGAGAACGCCGATTAGCGGGCCTGGCCACGCGCGGCGTACCGGTTCGATCATGGCCCAGACGCTCATCGAGATCAGCGACCTGCACGCCTACTACGGGCAGAGCCACGTGCTGCGCGGCGTGAACCTGCGCATCGAGGCCGGCGAGGCGGTCGGCCTGCTTGGGCGCAACGGCATGGGCAAGACCACCTTGATCCGCGGCATGCTGCGCCTGTTGCGCGCCACCACCGGGCGCGTCGTCGTGCGCGGTCGCGACTGCAGCGCCGAGCGCCCGGATCGTGTCGCACGCATGGGCATCGGCTACGTGCCCGAGGGGCGCGGCGTCTTTCCGAATCTCTCGGTGCGCGAAAACCTTCTGATGGCGGCGCGCCCGGGCCTGCGCGGGCAGTGCGACTGGACCCTGGAGCGCGTGCTCGGCACTTTTCCGCGCCTCGCCGAGCGACTGCACCACGGCGGCAACCAGCTCTCGGGCGGCGAGCAGCAGATGCTGGCGATCGGCCGTGCGCTGATGACCAATCCCGACCTGATCGTGCTCGACGAGGCCACCGAGGGCCTGGCGCCGCTGATCGTGCGCGAGATCTGGGGCATCGTCGCGGGCATTCGTGCCAGTGGCCTTGCGTCGCTGGTGGTCGATCGCAATTATCGGGCGGTGCTCGCCCACACCGACCGCTGCGTGGTGCTCGAGCGCGGCCAGGTTGCGCTCGAGGGCGACTCGAAGTCACTGGCAGGCGACGAGACCGCGCTGCAGGCCTTCCTCGGCGTCTGAACGTACCTGTCCGCCGGTGTGCGAACGCGCCGGACGGTGCGTTGCGCACCGCGTCAGCCACCGACGGCGCGCGCGCCGCTCTCCGGACTGAACGTCACGATGTGATCGGCGTCGAAGCGCACGCCGATGCGCTCGCCCACCGCGTGATTGTGGTGGCTCGGCACCAGGGCGAGCAGCTTCTGGCCGCTGACCAGGCGCAGCGTGTAGAGGAACTGCGCGCCGCGGAACGCCTTGCGCACCACCTCGGCCCGAAGCGGGCTGCTGTCGTCGTGGATCACGTCGTCGGGCCGCAGCAGCACGGTGACCTCGCCGCGCAGATTGGCGCTGGCACCGGCGATCGCCTGGTCGGTGCGCGCGTGGATCGGCAGCGTGCCCAGTTCGAGGTGCACGAAGGTGTTGCCGTCACGATGCTCGAGGCGCCCCGGCAGGAAGGCGCCGAGTCCGACGAAATCGGCCACCTGCCGTGTCGCCGGCTGGTGATAGAGCCGGTAGGGCGTGTCCCACTGCTCGATGTGTCCGGCGTCCATCACGCCGACCCGGTCGGCCAGCGCGAAGGCCTCGTACTGGTCGTGGGTGACCAGCAGCGCCGTCGTTCCGTGACGCTTCAGGATTTCGCGCAACTCGAGCGCGAGACGCTCGCGCAGGTCGGGATCGAGGTTCGAGAACGGCTCGTCGAGCAGCAGGATCGACGGTGCCGGAGCGAGTGCGCGCGCGAGTGCGACGCGTTGCTGTTGGCCGCCCGAGAGTTCGTGCGGAAAGCGGCGCGCGATACCGGGCAGGCCCACCAGTTCGAGCATCGCGGCGACCCGCGTCGGACGCTCGGTGGCCGGTCGCGCACGCAGCCCGAAGGCGACGTTGGCGGCGACGTCGAGGTGTGGAAAGAGGGCATAGTCCTGGAAGACGACGCCGACGCCGCGCTGCTCCGGCTCGATCCAGTCGCGCGGCGAGGCCACGCAGCGATGGCCGATGCGCACCGAGCCGCGGTCGGGGCGTACGAAGCCGGCGATCGTGCGCAGTGCAGTGGTCTTGCCGCAGCCGGAAGCACCGAGCAGGCAGCCGATCTCCCCCGCGCGCAACTCGAAGGCCAGACCGTCGAGCACACGAGCCGTGCCGCGCGCGCCGTCGTGGAAGGCAACGTGCAGGTCGTCGACCTGCAGTGCGGTCGTGCCCGACGGCGCGGGCGGATTCGAAGCCATTGCAAATACCTATAATTCCCGTTCCCCGATTGTAGTGCCAGTCAATCCGTGCCGAATCATCCTGCCGGTTCATCGACCGGCTCAGCTGTCGACCGACCTGCCGCTGCACCGGCCGATCCACCGGCGGCCCGGGGCTGGCTGCGCATCGATCCCTCACTGGGTTTTTCGCCGCGATTGCTCGCCCTCGGCTCGGTGCTTGCCGCGCTCGCGGTGGCTGCGCCGATCGTCGCGGTGCTGTGGCTCGCATTCGCGCCGGCCGACCCGCAAGCCGACGGAGCGCTCGCGCACCTGTTCGGCACGGTGCTGCCGCACTACACGCTCACCACCGCAAAGCTCGCCGCGGCCGTGCTGGCGGTGGTGCTGCTGATCGGCGTGGGCAGCGGCTGGCTGGTGGCCGCCTGCGAGTTCCCGGGCCGGCGCGCACTGGCGTGGATGCTCGTGCTGCCACTGTCGACGCCCGCGTTCGTGATGGCCTACGCCTACACCGATTTTCTCGCCAGTTACGGTCCGCTGCAGACCGGCCTGCGCCAACTCACCGGCTGGGAGGTCGGCGACTACTGGTTTCCGGACATCCATTCGTGGCCGGCGGCGGGGTTGTTCCTCGGGCTGGCGCTGTATCCGTACGTCTACCTGCTCGCGCGCGCGGCGTTCGCCGACCGCAATCCGTCGCTGGCCGAGGCCGCACGCTCGCTCGGCATGACTCGCCGCCTCGTCTGGTGGCGTGTCACCTGGCCGGTGGCCAGGCCGGCAGTGGTCGCCGGGTGCGCGCTGGCGATGATGGAGACGCTGGCTGATTTCGGCACGGTGGCGTACTTCTCGGTCGACAGCTTCACGGCGGGCATCTATCGCGCCTGGCAGGGGATGGGCGACCGCGGCGGGGCGGCGCGGCTGTCGGCGATGCTGCTGGTGATCGTGATCGCGGTGCTCACGCTCGAGCGCGGCCAGCGCGGGCGGATGCAGTTCTACGTGCGCAATCCTCGGCCCGAGCCGCGTCGGCGCCTGTGCGGGGTTGCCGCCTGGCGCGCGACCTTCGTCTGTGCCGTGCCAGTGGTGCTGGGCTTCGTCCTGCCGGCGGCGCTGCTCGCCTGGGCCTGGGTCAGCGGCGGCGGCGCGCTCGATGCGCGATTGCCGCGCTGGATCGGCAACACCGCGCTGCTGGCCGCCTGCGGCGCGGTGATCGTCCTGCCGGTCGCGCTGGTGGCTGCGTACTCGGCGCGGGTCGCCTCGTCGTCGACGCTGCGCGCCGCCCTGTTGTTCTCCAATACCGGCTACGCGCTGCCCGGTGTGGTGCTCGGCGTAGGCCTGCTGATTCTCTCCGGGGCGCTCGACCGGATGCTGGCGCCGCTCACCGGCTGGCTGGGAACGCCGGCACTGCTGGCCGGCGGCAGCGTGGCCGCGGTCGTCTACGCGTACGCGGTGCGATTTTTCTCGGTGGCCTACCAGGGCGTCGAGTCGGGCCTCGAACGCATCAGTCCGTCGATGGATCACAGCGCGCGCAGCCTCGGGCGCCGACCCCTCGAAGTGCTGCGCGAAGTGCACTGGCCGCTGATGCGCCGCAGCGTCGGCGCCGCAGCGCTGCTGGTGGCGATCGACTGCCTGAAGGAGTTGCCGGCGACGCTCGTATTGCGGCCCTTCGACTTCGACACGCTGGCGGTGATCACCTACCAGTTCGCCGCGGACGAGCGGCTCGCCGAGGCGGCGCTGCCGGCGTTATTGATCGTGCTGGTCGGCGTGGTGCCGGTGGTATGGCTGTCGCGCGTCGCTCTCTCGGAGCAGACACGGCCTGATGTATAATTTTCGTTTGCAGGCGCGTAGCTCAGCTGGTTAGAGCACCACCTTGACATGGTGGGGGTCGTTGGTTCGAGTCCAATCGCGCCTACCAATCAACTACCAGTCCACAGACATCGCGCCGCGCACCGGCTACCGCGCCGGCCGCCCTGTTCGCCCGCCATGGTCGTCATCACGCTGCCCGATGGTTCCCAACGACGCTTCGATGCGCCGCCGACGGTCGCCGACGTCGCCGTATCGATCGGCGCCGGCCTGGCCAGGGCGGCGCTGGCCGGCCGCGTCGACGGGCGCCTGGTCGACACCTCGCACCGCATCGAAGCCGATGCCACGGTGGCGATCGTCACCGACCGCGATCCGGATGGCCTGGAGGTCATCCGCCACTCCACCGCGCACCTGCTCGCGTGGGCGGTCAAGTCGCTGTTTCCCGACGCGCAGGTCACGATCGGGCCGGTGATCGAGAACGGCTTCTACTACGACTTCTCCTACAAGCGCCCGTTCACGCCGGAAGATCTCGTCGCCATCGAGGCGAAGATGGTCGAGCTTGCGACCAGGGACGAGCCGGTGGTGCGCGAGCTGCGCGATCGCGACGAGGCGGTGGAGTTCTTCGAGTCGATCGGCGAGAAGTACAAGGCCGAGATCATCGCCTCGATTCCCGCCGGCGAACCCATCACGCTGTATCGCGAGGGCGATTTCGTCGATCTGTGCCGCGGTCCGCACGTGCCGTCCACGGGCCGACTGAAGGTGTTCAAGCTGATGAAGCTGGCCGGCGCCTACTGGCGCGGCGACTCGAAGAACGAGATGCTCCAGCGCATCTACGGCACTGCCTGGGCGAAGAAGGAGGACCAGGACGCCTGGCTGCACATGCTGGCCGAGGCCGAGAAGCGCGACCACCGCCGGCTGGGGCGCGAACTCGATCTCTTTCACATGCAGGAAGAGGCCCCGGGACTGGTGTTCTGGCACCCGAAGGGCTGGGCGCTGTGGCAGCAGATCGAGCAGTACATGCGGGGCGTCTACCTGGAGTGCGGCTACCAGGAGGTCAAGGGGCCGCAGATCCTCGACCGCAGCCTGTGGGAGCGCACCGGCCACTGGCAGAACTACCGCGAGAACATGTTCACGACCGAGTCGGAGAACCGGCACTACGCGCTCAAGCCGATGAACTGCCCCGGGCACGTGCAGATCTTCAAGGCCGATCTGCGCTCGTACCGTGACCTGCCGCTGCGCTACGGCGAATTCGGCCAATGCCATCGCAACGAGCCGTCCGGTGCGCTGCACGGCATCATGCGGGTGCGCGGGTTCACGCAGGACGACGGCCACGTGTTCTGCACCGAGGACCAGATCCTCGACGAGTGCGTGGCGTTCACCGCGCAACTTCAGGCGGTCTACCGTGACTTCGGCTTCGGACAGATCCTCTACAAGGTCGCCACGCGACCCGACAAGCGGGTCGGCACCGACGAAGCCTGGGAGCGCGCCGAACAGGCACTGATGGAAAGCCTGCGCCGCGCCGATTGCGAATTCGCGATCTCGCCCGGCGAGGGGGCCTTCTACGGCCCGAAGATCGAATACACGCTGAAAGACGCGATCGGCCGTGAATGGCAGTGCGGCACGATGCAGGTCGATTTCAACATGGCCGGCCGGCTCGGCGCGGAATACGTGGCCGAAGACAACACGCGGCGCGTGCCGGTGATGCTGCATCGGGCGATCGTCGGTTCGCTCGAACGCTTCATCGGCATCCTGATCGAGCACCACGCCGGGGCGCTCCCGATGTGGCTGGCCCCCGTCCAGGCGGTCGTCATGAACATCACCGATGCGCAGGCGCAATATGCAACGTCTGTTGCGGAAACATTGAGAAAACAAGGGTTTAGGGTGCAGGCCGATTTGCGGAACGAAAAAATCAACTATAAAATCCGCGAAGGCAGCCTGCAGAAGATCCCGTATCTCCTCGTCGTCGGCGACAAGGAGCGGCAGGCTGGCACGGTGGCCGTGCGCGCGCGCGGGGGGGCCGGGTCCGGCGTCCTCGACGTCGGGGCGTTCGCGGCGCGACTCTCCGAAGACGTCGCGCTCAAGCGATCCAACCCGCAATGACCGGCGAGCGCGGCATGTTTCGCGACGCGAGACATGCCCGCGAGCGGGTCGGTGTCGTCGCACGGCCGTTGTATTTGTCCATTCGCAGGAGAACGCAGCATCGCTACCGATCGCGCGCATCGCATCAACGGTGAGATCGCCGTGCCCGAAGTGCGGCTCGTGGGCACGGAGAACGAACCGCTCGGCATCGTCAGCCTGAGGGAGGCCATGCGCATGGCCGAAGAGGCCGAAGTCGACCTGGTCGAAATCGCGCCGCAGGCCAGCCCTCCCGTCTGCCGCCTGATGGACTACGGCAAGTTCAAGTATCAGGAGCAGAAGCGGCAGCACGATGCCCGCCTGAAGCAGAAGGTCATCCAGATCAAGGAAGTCAAGTTCCGGCCTGGGACCGACGAGGGCGATTACATGGTGAAGCTGCGCAACCTGCGGCGATTCCTGGAAGAGGGCGACAAGGCGAAAGTCACGCTGCGGTTTCGCGGACGCGAGATGGCGCACCAGGAGTTCGGCGTGCGCCTGCTCGAGCGGGTGCGCACCGATCTCGACGAACTCGCGCTGGTCGAGCAGATGCCGCGCCTCGAAGGCCGGCAGATGATCATGGTGATCGCGCCACGGAAGAAGAAGTAGTCACGCAAGGCAGTTACACAAGCCAGGCGGGTTCCCGAAGTGCCGGCAGGTTGCCGGACACCCGACGCGGCAATCGAAGTGAAGGCAGGGGGCCATCATGCCCAAGATGAAAACGAAGAGAGGCGCGGCCAAGCGGTTCCGCGTGCGCGCCTCGGGCAGCGTGAAGCGCGGCCAGGCGTTCAAGCGCCACATCCTCACCAAGAAGACCACCAAGAACAAACGCCAGTTGCGGGGAACGATGCACGTGCACGACACGGACGTCGATGCCGTCAAGGCCATGCTGCCGTACGCGTAAGGAGAGCGCCATGTCCCGAGTCAAGCGTGGGGTCACGGCGCGTGCGCGCCACAAGAAGGTCATCGCTGCGGCCAAGGGGTATCGCGGGCGTCGCGGCAACGTGTTCCGCGTGGCCAAGCAGGCGGTCATGCGTGCCGGGCAGTACGCCTACCGCGACCGCCGCGCGAGAAAGCGCGTATTCCGCTCGCTGTGGATCGCGCGGATCAACGCGGCGGTGCGCGAGCACGGCATCACCTACAGCGTGTTCATCAACGGGCTGAACCGCGCGGCCATCGGCCTCGATCGCAAGGTGCTCGCCGATCTGGCGGTCGCCGACAAACCCGCGTTCGCAGCGATCGTCGACCGGGTGAAGGCTTCGCTCGGCGCGGGCTGATCTGCGGCGCCGGGCACGTCGGTCGCCGCATCGGGCCGGGCGACCAGGCGGCGTCGGCCGGCGGACACGACGGGGCCCTCGGGGCCCCGTTTCGCTTGCACCCCACGGATCACTTCCACGCCATGCCGAATCGAGACAGTTCGCAGCCGTCCACGCCGGATGCTTCCGGCCCGGCGCCCGTGCGCTTCGCGTCGATGGTGGCGCAGTTGTCGGCCGGAATCGCCGCCGCAGGCAACGCACCGGAACTGGCCAATGCCAAGGCGCGCGCGCTGGGCAAGGACGGTGCGCTCACGGCCGAGATGAAGAAACTCGGCACACTGGCGCCGGTCGAGCGCTCGCAGGTGGGGCGCGAGCTCAACCAGGCCAAGCAGGCGCTCGAGCAGGCCGTTCGCGAGCGCGAAGCAGCGCTGGCGCGCGCCGAGCTCGACGCGAAGCTGGCGCAGGAGGCGATCGACGTCACGTTGCCCGGGCGCGGGCCGGGCACCGGAGGCCTGCATCCGCTGACGCTCACGATCGAGCGCATCGAGGCGATCTTCCACTCGATCGGGTTCGAAGTGGCCGACGGCCCGGAGATCGAGGAAGACTTCTTCAACTTCACCGCGCTGAATACCCCGGAAAACCATCCGGCGCGTTCGATGCACGACACGTTCTACGTCGATGCGCCCGACGGCAAGGGCGGCGGGCTGCTGCTGCGCACCCACACCAGCCCGGTACAGGTGCGCCATGCGCGCCAGCACCGGCCGCCGATCAAGGTGATCGCACCGGGCAAGACCTACCGGGTCGACTCCGACGCCACGCACTCGCCGATGTTTCATCAGTTCGAGGGACTGTGGATCGACGAAGACGTGAGCTTCGCCGACCTCAAGAGCGTCTACGCCGACTTCCTGCGCCGTTTTTTCGAGCGCGACGATCTCGACGTGCGTTTCCGGCCGTCGTATTTCCCGTTCACCGAGCCCTCGGCCGAGATCGACATGCGCTTCGCCGATGGCCCTCTGGCGGGTCGCTGGCTCGAGGTCAGCGGTTCGGGCCAGGTGCACCCGAACGTGGTGCGCAACTTTGGCCTCGATGCGGAGCGCTACATCGGTTTCGCGTTTGGATCGGGCATCGAGCGGCTCGCGATGCTGCGCTACGGCATCGGCGATCTGCGCACGTTCTACGAGAACGACCTGCGCTTCCTGCAGCAGTTCGATCGATAAGGCGGAGCCTCCCCGATGCGTATCCCGGAAAGCTGGTTGAGGAGCTTCGCGTCGCCCGGTTGGGCCGGCACGGAAATCGCCGACCGCCTCACGATGGCCGGACTGGAGGTCGAAGAGATCCACCCGGCGGCGCCACCCTTCAGTGGCGTCGTGGTCGCCGAAGTGCGCAGCGTCGCGCGCCACCCGAATGCCGACAAGCTGTCGGTGTGCGAAGTCGACGCCGGCGACGGCCGATTGCGTACGATCGTCTGCGGCGCCCCGAACGTGGCGGTCGGGATGCGCGTACCGTGCGCGCTGCCCGGTGCGCGGCTGCCCGGCGGTCTGGCGATCGAGCTGGTGAAGATGCGCGGAATCGAAAGCCACGGCATGCTGTGCTCGGCGCGCGAACTCGGGCTTTCGGACGATCACAGCGGCCTGATGGCCCTGTCGGCCGATGCGCCGGCAGGTGCCGATCTGCGGGGCACGCTGGCGCTCGACGAGTTGATCTACACGCTCAAGCTCACCCCGAACCTGGCGCACTGCATGAGCGTCCATGGCGTGGCGCGCGAGCTGGCCGCGATCTCCGGCGCGCCGCTGCGTGAGCCGGTGTTCGAGCCGGCCCCGGTCGCGATCGACGACCGCCTGCCGGTCCGGGTGTTGGCGCCGGATCTGTGCGGCCGTTTTTCAGGGCGCGTGGTCCGCGGCGTCGACCCCGGGGCACCCACTCCGGCCTGGATGCGCCAGCGCCTCGAGCGTGCCGGCCAGCGCAGCATCTCGGCGCTGGTCGACATTTCGAATTACGTGATGCTCGAGCTCGGCCGGCCCTCGCACGTCTTCGATCTCGATCGCATCGCGGGCGGTCTCGAAGTGCGCTGGGCGCGCGCCGGCGAGCGGCTGGCGCTGCTGAACGGGCAGACGGTGGATCTCGCAGCCGATGTCGGTGTGATCGCCGACGCGCGTCAGGTGGAGAGCCTGGCGGGGATCATGGGCGGTGAGGCCACCGCCGTGTCCGGTGACACCCGGGATGTCTATCTCGAGGCTGCCTTCTGGTGGCCGGCGGCGATCGCCGGGCGCTCGCGCCGCTACAACTTTGCCACCGACGCGAGCGCGCGTTTCGAGCGCGGAGTCGACGCTGCCACCACCGTCGATCACCTCGAATACATCACCCGGCTCGTTCTCGCGATCTGCGGCGGGCAGGCCGGCCCGCTCGACGACACGATCACCGCACTGCCAGCGCGCGCGCCGGTGAGCCTGCGCATCGCACGCGCCCGCAAGGTGATCGGCATCGACATTCCCGAGGCCGAGATCGCCGCGGTCTTCGAGCGCCTGCGGCTGCCGGCGCGACGCGAGAACGGGCGTTTCGTGGTGACCCCGCCGTCGTACCGCTTCGACCTGCAGATCGAGGAAGACCTGATCGAGGAGGTGGTCCGCATCTGGGGCTACGAGCGGCTGCCGTTGCGCCCGCCGAAGAGCGGGGTATCGATGCGGCCGGTGCCCGAGGCCCTGCGCACGGTCGGCGCGCTGAAGCGACAGGTCGCGGCGCGCGACTACCAGGAGGCGATCCACTACAGCTTCGTGGCCGGTACATCCGACCGTCGGCTCAGCGGCTGCCAGCCGATCCGCCTGCTGAATCCGATCGCCGCGCAGATGGACGTGATGCGCACCACGCTCTGGGGCGGGCTGCTCGAGACGCTGCGCGCGAACCTCAATCGCAAGGCTTCGCGCGTGCGGCTCTTCGAGCTGGGTCGGGTGTTCCTCGCCGACGCTTCGGTCACTGCGGGGCCGCAACAGGTGCACGGGGTTGCGCAGCCGCGCCGGCTCGGTCTGCTGGCCTTTGGCTCGCAACTCGATGAGCAGTGGGGCGCAGCCGCCCGCAGGGTCGATTTCTTCGACGTGAAGGGCGATCTCGAAGCCGTCGCCGCCGCGGCGCTCCAGTTCGAATCGGCTGTCCACCCGGCGCTGCATCCGGGGCGCAGCGCGCGCGTCCGGATCGGCGCGCGCGCGCTGGGCTGGCTCGGTGAGCTCCATCCGGCGCTGGTCCAGGAATACGAACTGACGCAGCCGGCAATCGTTGCCGAACTCGACCTGGAGCCGTTACTGGAACGAATCGTTCCTGTTCATGTGGATGTCTCGAAATTCCCACCGGTGCTCCGCGATCTGTCGCTCGTCGTCGACAGTGATCGATCAGCGGCCTCCGTGTCCGCCGAAATCGCTGCGGCGGTGGCTTCGGAGCCCGCCGCACAGATCGTGAAACACGTCAGGTTGTTCGATGAATATCGCGGTAAGGGATTGGAAAATAAGGAAAAAAGCCTTGCCTTCCGTCTGTGGATGCAAGATACTCGTCGCACGCTGAGCGATGCCGAGGCGGCGGCCGCGGTCGATGCGATCGTCGCCTGTCTGGGACGCACGATCGATGCCAGGCTGCGCTCCGGCTCCTGATTACCGGCCAAGGTCGTGCAGGCAGATTCGATGCGAGTGGCGGAGATGATGACCCAGTTTGGCCAAGCCGTGCCCGATACCCTGGGCGAGGCGCCCGGGGACACCCCGGCAGGCGAGGCGCTCACGCTGACCAAGGCCGAACTCGCGGAAATGCTGTTCGAGCGCGTCGGCCTCAACAAGCGCGAAGCCAAGGACATGGTCGAGACCTTCTTCGACGAGATCCGCGACGCACTCGGGCGCGGCGAGAGCGTCAAGCTCTCGGGGTTCGGCAACTTCCAGTTGCGCGACAAGCCGCAACGGCCGGGGCGTAACCCCAAGACCGGTGAGGAGATTCCGATCTCGGCTCGACGCGTGGTCACCTTCCACGCCAGCCAGAAGCTGAAGTCGCAGATCGAGGAGGCGGGTCACTGACGTTTGCGTCGCGAACGTCCAGCCCTTCGATCCCGCACGGTCGAGCATGCAGAACAAGTCCGAGCACAAGGCACCACTGCCGCCGATTCCCGCCAAGCGCTATTTCACGATCGGCGAGGTGAGCGAGTTGTGTGGCGTCAAGCCGCACGTGCTGCGCTACTGGGAACAGGAATTCACCCAGCTGCGCCCGATGAAGCGGCGCGGCAATCGCCGTTATTACCAGCATCACGAGGTGCTGCTGGTGCGGCGCATCCGCGACCTGCTGTACGAACAGGGCTTCACGATCAGCGGCGCGCGCAATCGCCTCGGAGACAACGCACAGAACGGCCGGTCTCGCGAGCCGGCGCTGCCCGCCGACGCCGCCGGCAGCGAAGCGCCGCAAGCCGCGGCGTCGGCACCCGACAGTGCGGAACTCGATGCGGTGCGCAAAGAGCTGATGCGCGCGCTCGAACTGCTCAGCTGACCGGCGCGTCTGCTTCCCGTTCACCGCCCCCCCGCGCGGCGCGCCCTGGCGGATCGCGGCCAGCAGGTTGCGGTGCAGGATCGAGGAGGCGGCCAGCACGCCGCCCATCAGCGCGCCGCCGACGCCGCACGTGACGATGTCCTGGCCAGTGAGATAGAGGCCTCGTATCGGTGTCGCCGGCCTGAGGATGCGCTGCCGGAAGCGCTGCGGCGAGTGCTCGATGCCGTAGATCTCCCCCTGCCCGTAGCTGCAGAAGTGTCGCGTCGTCAGCGGCGTCGAAAGCTCATGGTAATCGACCTTGTCGCGCCAGCGCTCGAACCCGGCAAAAGGTGCGATGGCAACGACGTCGATCGTGGCGCGACCCGGGTGGCGTCTCTCGAAACCGGGATCCTTCGCGGACGGAAACGAGATGAAGACCGCCGCCAGCGGCGTCTCGGGGCCGCTGCCGGCCGCGGCGAAGCTGCGCTCGTGGTCTTCGTGCGGGTACAGCCAGATGTTGTCCCGCGGCAGGCGCAGCGACCGTGCGCTCTCGCGCAGGCCAACGGTAAAAGTCCGCGAATCCCCGTTCTTGTTCGAGCCGCGTCATGCTGCGACGCTTCGTATCGAGTCAATGACTTCGAGAGCGAGGACGCGATGCAGGAGGGCGATTCGAACCGTGGCACAACGCCGGCCCCGGAGGCGGCGATCGGCAATGCGGTTTTGCGCACGCGCATGGACCCGCGCACGGGTGAGGTGATGCAGGTGCGGCCCGCATCGTTCTGGCGAGCGCACGATGCGCGCCGGCGTGCCGAAGGCCGAACGTTGGTCGAGTACGCGCAGGCGAACGATCTGAAGCTCTCGACGCTGCGCCGCTGGAGCACGAAGCTGCGTGACGGTGATGGCACCGGGGGCGGCACATCGGCGTGTGCGACCGGCGGCGAGTTCCTCGCGATGGCGTTGCATCCGCGTGCGAGCGCGAGCGGGGCGCTGGCGCCGGGTTCGCCGCGCATCGAGATGACGTTGGGCGGCGACGTGCGGGTCAGTCTCGCCGGTGCCGCAGCCGAACGCGTGCTGGGGGCGCTGCTCGCGAGCATGCGCATGACGCGATGATCCTGTCCTCGGCGGTGCGCGCCTACGTGTGCGCGCAGCCCGTGGACATGAGGAAGTCGATCGACGGCCTGGCCGCATTGGTTCGACCGCTGCTCGGGGCCGATGCGTTCTCGGGCCAGGTCTTCGTCTTCGTCGGGCGCCGACGCGACAGGGTCAAGTGCCTGCTGTGGGATCGCACGGGATTCTGGTGCCTGTACAAGCGTCTCGAGCGCGGACGGCTACCCGAGCCGAGCGTGCTCGCGCGTGAAGGGTTCTCGATGGCCGAGCTCGCCGCGTGGATGGAGGGCATCGACGTGAGCCGCACGCGCAGCGTCGCACCGGTTGCAGCACGGCTGGTTGCATGAGTGTGCGAAGGTCAACCGCACGCGCTGCCGTGCGTTGATCAGGGATGCACTTCACGTTGCCCGATCGTCACGCGTTGCCCGAGGCCATCGAGCCGCTGCGCGATCTGGTGCTCGAGGTGATGCAGCGTGCCAACGTCGCGGCGTGCGATGCACGCCAGACGATCGAGCGGCTCGAACTGCAGCTGGTGGCGCTGCGCCGCGCGGTGTTCGGTGCGAGATCGGAACGCTCCATCGGTCAAGGCGATCTGTTCACGCAAACGACGGTGCTGCCGCTGCCGCCCGAAGCGATGCAGCGCGTGAGCTACGAGCGTGCCCGGGCGGGTCGGCCCGCGCTACCGGCGGATCTTGCTCGCGCGCGCATCGAGTACGAACTGGACGAGACCGAGCGCGCGGAGTTCGTTCGCCTGGATCGGATCGGCGCGCAGGTCAGCCAGACGCTCGAGTTCACCCCGGCGCGCCTGACCGTGATCGAGCACGCGCGCCTGACCTACCGCTGCGTGCGCGCCGATGGCTCGAGCACGGTGCGCACGGCCAGCGCCCAGCCCTCACCGCTACCGAAGTCCAGCGCCGGCCCCGGGCTGCTCGCGCACCTGCTGGTGTCCAAGTATGCCGACGGGCTGCCTCTGGCGCGCCAGGAACGCATGTTCGCCCGTCACGGCGTGAAGCTCTCGCGCAAGACGATGTGCGACTGGGTGCTGCTCGCCTGCGAGTTGCTCGCGCGGCTGCGCGATCCCCTGCACCAGCACATCCTGGGCGCGCCCGTCGTCTTCGGCGACGACACGACGCTGCGACTGATCGTCCAGGGCTCGTCGCCGGCGACGATGACGGCGCGCCTGTGGGGCTACATCGCCGCGGGCTCGGTGCGCGATGAGGACGGGCTGTGGCAGGCGTACCCGAAGGCGGCGCTCTACGAGTTCACGCGAGACCGCGCCGGCGAGCACCCCGGGCGGTTTCTGGCACGCTACCGCGGCTATTTGCAGGCCGACGACTACGCGGGCTACCACGCGTTGTACCGCAGCCGACGCGTGCTGCACGCAGCCTGCTGGGCGCACGCGCGCAGGAAGTTCTTCGAGATCGACCGGGCCGCGGCCACGCCCGGTCTGGCACGCGAAGCGTTGAACTGGATCGGGCGGCTCTACGAGATCGAGCGCGAGATCCGGGGCGAGCCGCCCGACATCCGTGCCGCGGTGCGCGGCGAGCGCACCCGCCCGTTGCTGCGCACGTTTCGTCAGTGGCTCATCGGTATCGAACGCGATCTGCTGCCCAAGGGGCCGATGGCGATCGCCGTGCGCTACGTGCTGTCGAACTGGCGCGCGCTCACGCGCTTCAGTCGGGTGGGCATCCTCGAAGCCGACTCGAACCTCGTCGAGCGCGGCATGCGCACGATCGCCCTGGGGCGCAAGAATTGGCTCTACGCGGGCGCCGAGCGCGGCGGGCACGCGGCGGCCACCGCGCTCAGCCTGATCGAGACCTGCAAGCTGCACGGCGTGGACCCCTACGCGTACCTGAAGGACGTGCTCGCGCGCATCGGCTCGCAGCGCCTGGATCGGCTCGCCGAGTTGCTGCCCTTCAACTGGGCGCCGGCGGCGCGCTGAACGATTCGCATGGCACGCAAGCGGCACGACCGGACTGCCGCGTGGGCCCGCCGCAAGATGTCGGCGACGATTCTCGCGTTCGGTGCGCCACTCATCGACCCGCTGCCCGGTGAGGCCCCGCTCGAGCTTCGACGCGCGCTGCTCGATCTCGTCGTGCAGATCTGGAACGCGCACGTGATGGCGATGCCACAGTGGGGGCAGCCACACTTCCTCGTGCAGATGCGCCAGACGCTCGAGCGCAACTGCCAGGCAGGCGAACTCGAGTGGGAGGCGTTGCACGCCTTCGAGACCCTCTCGCACGAACGCGCCCGTGCGCGTTTCGCGAGCGATCCGCGTGCGGTCGGGCAGTCGAGTGTGCAGATGGTCGATCCCGCGCACTGGAGCTT
>JAANMX010001365.1_pt1 | contig 28072 bp, 28 predicted proteins | sample 7279681 | NCBI WGS metagenome assembly JAANMX01 (sample SAMN14094542, study PRJNA606508) | bioreactor metagenome | isolation source: A lab-scale SPAN reactor treating ammonium-rich wastewater day 351 | place: Ireland: Galway | collected 2018-01-01 | reverse complement strand
GGGGGTTTGGGACGCTTTGACCGCGAATCCGAGGATTACGCGAATGGTTGTCCGGACAGTGACGAAACGGCTTCTTCGCCAGCAAGGAAAACGTGACCCACGAATCATCTATTCGCGTCATCCTCCCATTCGCGGTCAGCTCCACCGACCCACACCCCCGGCTGGGAGAGGAGGGGGCCAGGGGGTGACGAGATTCTGCACATCGCTTTGCGCTGCAATGCCGGCTCTGCTATAGTAACCGCAACGCACAAACCACCTGATTCAACCCGAACACCCGCTATGAAAATCACCCAAGCACCAAACCGCTCGCTCTGGCTCGACTACGACGACGAAGCCGATGTCTTCTACGTCCACTTCGAAGATCACCCCGCCTCCACCCACAGCGAAATGACCGACGAGGGTATCCTCCTCGGCTACCGGGACGAGACGCTTGTCGGGCTGACGATTCTCGACGCGTCGCAGAGAGAGGATAATGAGATAATGAGATAATGACATACCGTGCATTCCCCATCATCTCATCATCCCCTCCCTTTCCTATCCGCGCCCATCCGCCCGTTCCGCCAAATCCGCGTTCCATTCCTATTGGTAGGCCAGCGCGCCGTCCTCCCGGAAGGTGAAGCCCCGGTGCCAGGACTTGAACGGATACGCGGCCAGCGCCTCCACATTCAGGTCAATCCCCAGCCCCGGCTTCTCCGGAATTTCCAGATAGCCGTCCACCAGTGCCATCGGGTCGTCCACAATATCCCGGCGCGCGCCCTCGTCGTCCGCGTGGTATTCCAGAATCAGGAAGTTGTGGGTGCTGGCCGCAAAATGGACATTCACCGCCGTCGCCACCGGCCCGCAGGGATTGTGGGGGGCGACGCTCACGTAATGGGCGTCGGCCATGGCCGCCACCTTCTTCATCTCCCACAGACCGCCCATCAGACAAATGTCGGGCTGGATGATATTCACAGCCTGACGGGCCAGCAGTTCCCGGAACTCGTGGCGGGTGTAGAGCATCTCCCCGGTGGCCAGGGGCACATCCACCTGCTGACTCAGCTTTTGCATGGCGTCGTAGTTCTCCGGGCGCAGGGGTTCCTCCACAAAGAAGGGGCGATAGGGAGCCACCACCCGGCACAGTTCCTGGGCCTGAGAGACCTCAAAGAGCCGGGCGTGGGGGTCCAGGCCGATGTCGATGTCCTCGCCCACAGCCTCTCGCACAGCCGCCACCCGCCGCTCGGTCTCCCGCATGGCTTTGGCCCAGGGCATTGCCTGCCAGCCCGAAGGCAACGGTCCCATTTTGATGGCGGTGTAGCCGTACTTTTCGATGAGAGCCACCGCGTTTTCGGCCAGCTCCTCCGGTGTGTTGCCCCGGGGGGCCTGGTAGACCCGAATTTTGTTGCGGCATTTGCCCCCCACCAGCCGATAGACGGGCAGCCCCGCGGCCTTGCCCGCAATGTCCCACAGCGCGTGCTCGATACCGCTGATAGCCGCGTTGAGCACCATTCCGCCGGGGAAGCGGGAACCGGCGTACATCAACTGCCACAGCCCTTCGATGTCCCGCGGGTCGTGGCCGATCAGCCAGCCCTCAAAGTCCCGGATGCACTCGACCGTCGCTTTGTCCGGCCCGCACGAGTAGGCCTCGCCCACGCCGTAGATGCCCTCGTCCGTGTGTACCCGCACATACGGAATGTTGCGGTGGCCCATATTGACCAGAAATGTTTCGATGGATGTGATTTTCATTGGGGGGAAGTTCCTTTGTTGATTGGTTGATTGGTTGATTGGTTTACTGGTTGATTGGGTGGTTCGGTGATGGGGTGAGTAGCGGACAAACCAATCAACAAATCAACCAATCAACTGCCTGTATCTTCATCTTCTCCATCTGCTAATCTCCTTGCGTATCGCCTTCCATCTCGCCGCCGCCCGCCGCGCCGCCAACGCGCTGAACTGGCCGGTGGCGTAGCGGCTTTCGCTGACGGCCTGGGAAAGCCCCAGGACATTGCCGGTGATGCGCCGTTGCCGTTCGGCCTCGGCGTACTCTTCCTCGTCCAGATAGTCGGCCAACTCCCGGCCATACTCCAGTTCGGTCTCGGCGGGGGTTGGCCCCCGGCCCAGACGCCGCCCCCAGCCCACCAGACTCAGCCAGGGGTCGTCCGGGTCACGGCGGTCCAGCCAGACCAGCAGGGCCCAGAGCAGCCCGGCCACGGGCAGTAGCCAAAAGAGCATCTGCCAGTTCCAGGCGTTCGGATCCACATCGTCGATCACCTCCGGCTCCACCGGCGCGGGCACAAAGGGGCGGGCGTTGATACTGGGCAGCCCGGTGCGTTCCAGGCTGGGCCGCCCGGCGGTCGGCTCAAAGGGAATCCAGCCCAGATCGGGGAAATAGACCTCCGGCCAAGAGTGGGCCTCGGCTTCGGTGATCACCCACTCCTGGCGCTCCCAATCCCAGCGGGAAGAGATATAGCCCGTGGCAAAGCGGGTGGGCAGCCCGTTCAGCCGGGCCAGGGTGATAAAAGCCGTGGCGTAGTAGTCGCAGTAGCCCCGGGCCAGGTCAAAGAGGAAAAAGTCGGTCACGTCCACCCCCTCTGGCGGGCCGGGCACGTCCAGATCGTAGGGGAAGCCGCGCAGATAGCCCTCGATGGCCGCGGCGATGTCGTAAGTAGAGGTGCGCCCCGCGGCCAGTTCCCCGGCCAGTTGACGGGTTCGCTCGGTCACAGAGGAGGGCAGCGTCAGGTGGACGGCCAGCCCCGGCGGCAGGGGACGGCTCTCGGACCCTTCGACAGGCTCAGGACCTCGCCAGCCGGGGGTGTTCTGCAACGTCTGCACGCTGACCGCGGGCACGGACGAAACCACATCGTAGCGGCTGACCGGCGCGGACTGCACCCACAGGGCCACCAGATCATCCGGCGAGCGGGCCTGGAAGCTGTAATCGGTCAGCACCGTCTTCGCCTCCCCCGCGGCGTAGAGCAGGGCCGTGGGCGCGCTGGTGGTGATGCGTTGCACCAGTTGCTTGCGCCCGCTCCATTCCTCCTGCCGCCAGTCGCTGTTGGCGTCCTCCGGCTGGCGTTGCAGACCCACCGGATTCTCCCAGCCCGCACCGTCGTAGATGGAAAAGGTGGCCTTGCGCAGATAGACCCGGGGCGGCACCACATCCGGCCCGCCGCCGACGCCCTCGTTTGTGCTGACTTTCATCACCACAATTTGGGCAAGCTCCTCCCCGCCATCCAGCAGAAAACGGTTGGGCAGACCGTTGCCGATGCGCCCAAAACGCAGACCCGACGAACGGCGCAGTTCGGGGAAAAGCTGCTCGCTCAAATCCTCCATCGGCTGATAGACCGGCTGCATCACTTCGTAGACCCGCCAGGCCAGGCTGTTGACCGAGACCGGCGGCAGCAAAATTCCCACCAGCAGAATCAGCACAATCAGCCCGGCACTGGTTATCGTCCGATCCAGCACCAGACCGGGGCTGTAGTCAATCTTGCGCGCCTGCCAGCTCTCTTCCAGGGTGCGGTGGTCCAGCCAGAAGTGCAGGGCCAGGGCCAGGGCCAGCGCGATAGCCAGGGGAAAGCGTTCGCCGGAGCCATAGAATTGGATTGTGCCCAGCAGCCAAAGCACGGGCAGACTGCCCACCAGCCCGTTGCGGGTGCGCAAAAGCAGCCAGGCCGTGGCCGACACCCCCAGCCAAATCACCGCGCCCATCAGCCAGAGGAAAACCAGATCGTCCTGGTGTGCGCCCCCGGCCAGAATGCCCCGCTGCCATTCACCAAAACGCCAGACCAGACTGAGCCAATCCGCGGTGATGCCCTCGGCCACAGCAAGCCAATCCCCGCTGGCAAAGGCCTCCCGCAGGCTGGCCAGACCGGGCAGCCAATCCACAATCACCTGTGTCAGCAGGGCCAGCCCCAGGCCAAACCAGAGCAGCAGTCCCAGCCCGTTGACCGTCACCCGGACCAGCCAGCCCCGCCCCCGGGTCAGCCGCAGCCCAGCCGCTACCAGCAGCCAGACGGTCAGCAGGGCCAGGGGTCCCACCCATTCCAGCGCCACGTCCGTCCCCCGCATATCCACCCAGCGGGCGCTGCGCACCCCGGCCGCGGGCAGAATCGCCAGAATCAGCCCGGCCACAAAGACGCCCCAGCCCAGCCGGGGACGAAAGCGGCTGTCCAGCCAGCCCAGCAGACGGACAAAAGCGTGGGGTTGCTCCTCCCGATAGCGTATGCCAGCCGCCATCAGCCCACCTCCTCTTCCACTTCCTGGGAAATCACGCCGCCGGTGGGGGTTGTGCGCAGCACTGTGCGCCGCCGCCGATAGGTGAGGGAGGCGCGCAGGGGTGTGCCCGCCCGGAGAAATTGGGCGGAGATTTCGTGGCGGGTCAGCATCTCGCCCAGCACCTCCTGAATGCGGGCCTCGCCCTCTGCCATATCCTCTGCCACATCCTCAGCCGCGGGCGTCACCAGCATCGCACTGCTCACCACCCCGGCCCGGCGCAGATGGAGCAGTTCGGCCATCCACGCGGCCGATGTGGCCGCCATATCCGGGGTGATGACGACGACCGTCTGCCCCCGGCCCACCATCTGGCGGTTTTGGCGCAGGAGCGTATCCAGGGGTGTGTCGCCGGTCTGGGCCGGGGCCAGCGCGGCCAAAATCTGCCAGAGATGGCCTTTGCCGGGCAGAGGCGGCACAGTCACAGAAAGGGGGCCGAGGGGTCCGCTCCCCGCGGCCAGCAGCCCCACCGCCCGCCTGTCCCCGCCCGAGAGAAGCTCGGCGGTCAGGCTGGCCGCCAGGACAATCGCATATTCCAGCGTGCTGGTCGCACCGCTGCCCCGGTGGGTGGCGGCGTTCAAATCCAGCACAATCCAGAGATCGCCGCTGGGTTCGGCCTCCACTTCGCTTACCATCAGGTCGCCCCGGTGGGCTGTGCTGGGCCAGTGGATATGGCGCAGACTGTCGCCGGGCCGGTAGCCCCGCACCACCGGGCTGCGGTCATCCCCGGCCAGGGGGCGGCGGCGGCGGTCCCGCCCCACCAGCGCGCCCCGGGGCAGCTCCATCGACGGCAACTGGGCCACTCGCGGGTAGACGAGCAGGGCCTCGCTCTCCCGCCCCTGCACTTCTATGCGAAAGAGTCCGAAGGGGTCGCCCGCGGTCAGTTTGTGTGGGCCAAGACGAAAGACCCCCCGCTGTTCACAGGTGGCCTCGGCCCGCCAGCTATACTTTTGGTTGGCCCCGCAGCTTATCACCTGGCTGGGATTGTAGCCGGGCAGGTACGAATCGTCCTCCATTTCCAGCCAAATCAGGGGCAGCACCCCTTCGTTGTGGACGATAAATTCCTCCTGCAAGGAATCCCCGGCCACCAGCATACTGCCCCGCCGCCGCCGTTCCAGACGGATGCTCCCCACCTGACGGCGCACCCAAAACCAGGCCGCGGCATAGACGCCGAGGAGGGTGACAATCAGCAACACCCAGACCGGGCTGGGGTTGAGCAGATGGACGAGCAACAGCCAGGGGCAGAGGTAGAGCGGCCAGAGCAGCCGGGGCTGAATACGATGACCGGGGGGCAGTTCCCGGTTGAGAAAGCGGACGATGGCGGCGCGCAGGGGTGCGCGCGAAGGTGCGCTGTGGGTGGGGGCGGACGGGCGCTGACGGGTCATGGATTGGAAGTTCCTGGGTTTTTGTGCCACAATAGCGCGGATTGGACGCGCTGACATTTTACCACAGACGGCAAGTGATCAGTAGCTCTGTAACGCAAGCTGTTAGCTTGCGCCCAACCCGACGCAGAGCGTCGAAGAGCCGTCCCCACGCGGAGCGATGGGAACGAGAATAGACTATGCACACTCCCCCTATCGGCCTCACCGCCTCCATCGCCGGACCCGTCCGCTGGATCGCGGGCGCGCCCTGTCTGCCCGTCCATTTGCCAGAGGGCAGCGCAACCGTCGAGGGGCCGGTGGCCGGACGCTACTTTCTGGCCCGTTGCGCCGAGGAGGTGGACGGCGAGCGCACGGAGTGGAGCATCTATCTGCGCCGCCCGCTCTATGCCGTGCAGCAGCGGGGGGGCGAGTGGCTGCTCCATCTGCCGCCGGACGACGACCCCGGCCACGCCTGGCTGCGTCGCCGGGCAGAGGGCGCGGGCGTCCATCTGCTCGGACCCTTCGGCAACGGCTTTGCCCTGCCCGACAGCGGGCGCAACCTGCTCCTCCTGGCCGATCTGACCGACAACCCCGGCTGGCTGGCCCTGCTCCTGGCCCTGCTGGAGCCGATGCTGGACCGGGGCGGACGGGTGACACTGCTCCTGCGCCTCAACGGGTCCCTGGACGAAGCCGCGCTCTCCCATCTGCCTATCGCCGTAGAAATCCACACCGCGCCCGACGAGGCGGCCTGGGCGAAGGCCCTGTCCACGGCCATCCCCTGGGCGGACCAGATTTGCGCGGGTCTGCCCCCCAGCCGCTACGGGCCCCTGGCCCAGGCGGTTCAGGCCAAACGCTTCCGGCTGGAAGAGGGCTTCTGCCAGATACTCGTCCAGGCCGACATTCTCTGCGCGGTGGGCGCGTGTCTGGCCTGTGTGATTCCGACAGCCAACGGGGGCATCACCCGGGCCTGCACCCACGGGCCGGTCTTTGATCTGACGCGGCTGGCCCTGTAACGCAAGCTGTTAGCTTGCGGTCTGGCGCAAGCTAACAGCTTGCGTTACAAATATGACGCGGCTGGCCTTGTAACGCGAACTGTTAGTTCGCCAGGGCGCAAGCTGACAGCTTGCGTTACAAATATGACGAGGCTGGCCCTGTAACGCGAACTGTTAGTTCGCTGGGGCGCAAGCTAACAGCTTGCGTTACAAGTTATGACTGCTCAACGCACCGCCTGGAATCGGGCATCTGACGCCTATAATTCGCTACACGAAGACGATCTCTCACTGATCGGGCTGGCGACGGGGGAGGTGTGGGCGTTGCTGGGAGCGGTGGCTGGATTGGACGTGCTGGAGATCGGCTGCGGCGCGGGGCAGAACTGTGTGGAGTTGGCCCGGCGGGGCGCGCGGGTGACGGGGGTGGATGTGAGCGACGCCCAGCTTGCCCTGGCCCGCCAGCGGGTGGCGGAAGCGGGCGTTCCCGTGCGCCTGTTACGCGCCGACGCCGCCGACCTCTCCCCCCTGGCCCCTGGCTCTTTCGATGCGATTGTGGCTGTCTACGTCTTCCCGTATGTGGCGGAGATGGCGGATTGCCTGGCCGAGTGTGTACGGCTCCTGCGCCCCGGCGGGCGGCTGATCTTTGCCCAGGACCACCCCATCCGCGCCTCTTTCTGGGATGAGGAGATGCAGGAGGAATCGGTGTTGCCGGCGCGCAGCTACTTCGACGACTCGCCCCTGGGCTGGACTTTTGCGGGAACCGACGCGGCGATGACCTCCTATCACCGCACGCTGGGTTGGTGGTTTTCATCGCTACACGAAGCGGGGTTTACTGTCAGCGATTTGCGCGAGCTTCCCCTGCCCGAGGGCTGGGAAGAGGGCCCGGATGTGGACGAGTATACACGGGATATTGCCAGTTTTTTGCCCCAGGTGATGGTTATCGAAGCAGCCAAAAGATGATGGGATTATGAGATGATGGAAACTGCCTACACAATTCGCAATTCGCAATTCGCAATGCCCCGTCAAGTGCGCATTCTCGACATCCAATCCGACAACTACCGCACAAAGACATTCGTCCTCGACGCGGCTCTGGACGCCTACCCCGGCCAGTTTGTGATGGCCTGGCTGCCCCGTTTTGATGAGAAACCCTTTTCTCTGGTCAACGCCGACCCGGTGACGCTGATGATTACGGCGGTCGGTCCTTTCAGCCGGTTGATGCACACAAAGCAGCCGGGGGATTTTGTCTGGCTGCGGGGGCCTTTTGGCACGGGTTATGGAGTGGCGGGGGCGGGCAAGCAGCTGGCGCTGGTGGGGGGCGGCTATGGGGTGGCTCCCCTGCACTGGCTGGCGCGGACACAGTTGGGTGTGGCCGCGTCAGTGACGGCGGTGATTGGGGCGCGCACGGGGGAGGATATTCTTTACGCCGAGCGCTTTGAAGCAGTAGCCACAGCCCAGTCAACGCCCCTGCAAACCCTCGTCACGACGGAGGACGGCAGCCGGGGGATTCACGGACGGGTGACGGATGCGCTGGCGCCCCTGTTGGAAGCGGGCAAAATCGACGCCATCTGCGCCTGCGGTCCCCACGGGATGCTGGCCGCGCTGGAAAAGCTGGGCGGGGCACACGGCGTAGAAACCCAACTCTCCTGGGAAGCCTATATGCGCTGTGGCATCGGCATCTGCGGCGCGTGTGAACACGAGGGGAAGGTGCTGTGTATGGATGGGCCGGTTTTGAAGGGGAAGGGTGAAGAGGTGATGGGATGATGCTGATTGCGCTGGACCAACCCCACCGGGACGACATCGAAATCGGCGAACTGCTGGTCGTTGTGACTGTCTACGCCGCCAATATCGTGCAGGACGTGCGCGAGAATATCCGCAATCTGGTGGGCGGACGCATGGCCCACTACGAGCGGCTGATCCAGGCCGCGCTGGAGCAGGCCCTGGCCGATCTGGAGGCCAAAGCAGCCGAAAAAGGCTACGACGGCGTGCTGGGGGTGAAGATCGGCCACCCGACGGTTGTGGACGGGGGCGTGGAGGTGGTGGTGTATGGGAATGGGTTTTGGGTGGGGAAGGGGGCGTGAGGGATTAAAGTGCTTTAAAAGAACAGGCGTAACTGTTCAGCCACCCCACCCTACCCCTCCCCATTCTAGGGAGGGAACTGGATCGACTCCTCCCCCAATCTGGGGGAGGTTGGGTGGGGGTGAGCAGTTACGAACAGGCAATTTAAGCCAGAACTATACCCCCTCTTCGCAATAGCCCGGAATTGCATCCTCCTCGTGTACGGCAAACGGTTATGCCGGCGGAGTCCCAGATGAGAACGCGACGGCAAAGCCGGTGAGGAGTATGACCAGGATCCCCAGGACAATGTTGATGAACAGCAGCCCTGCGCTCAGTTTCGTCCGAGATGGCGTGGCCGGCTCGTTCCGGCGGCCCACCACCAGACTGCGGATCAGAGCCACGGCGACCATCGCCAACACTAGGATGAGCTTGAGGGTCAACACTGTCGAGTAGGGATTGCCAAAGCTGAACAACCCCTGGAACGCCGGGTTGCGATTGGCCTGGAGCATACCGGTCACCGCTAACCCAACGATGCTGATGTAAACCAGCACGCTCAGGCGCTTCTGGATGGCGTCCATCAACTGTTTGGTCTGCGGGCCGGCTCCCAGCACCTTGCGGGCCGACGGCAGGACGATGATACCCAGTGTAATCAGCCCACCGACCCAGACGGCGGTGAACAGGTCGTGCAAGAACGTCACGAGCGCAAATACAATCAGTTGGACAGACATAACATCTTCCCCTTACTTTACAACGTTCGTGGAGACGGTTGGGCGTGGAGCTTCTATATCAAGGCTTTTTGGGCGACAAAACCCTGCTTACGGCGAGCCGGGAGATATAAAATGTGCAAAAATAAGGCAATAATTCCAACCCCACCGCATCAAGATTTTCCGCTCATTCAGGGCAGTTCCAACACCTGGACCAGCTAGTTTCCGTTTGTTAATTGTCCGCATTCTACGGGCTGTTCGACTGTACTTCGTCCATTAGGAGGCTCGCAAGTCAAGTTGACAGCGCAATTGGAAGCCCGTATACTGTGGCAATTATCGTCTCGATGGAGAAATTTTGCAAGAACGCTTTTTGCGACAGTTTTTCATGCAACGAGTTGCGCCGCGGAGGATGAAAAGTCCCTGGCACTTCACGAATTTCGTTGCCTGAATTGTCCTGTACACGCTCGCTTGGAAAGCAAGTGCCGGGGACCTTTTTCAGGGCAGACGGAAGCCGCTACTATCTTTATAGCCGGACGCCGTAGAACATCCTTCGTACACAAGGCGGGCGGGTAGATAGACGGACGCCGTATTCCCAGATGGACGGCTTCGTCATCCCCGCCCCAGCGCAGGTAACGCAAACCGTCAGGCGCTTTGCTCAAACAAAACAAAATTTACAGCAACCGAGTATTACGAAGATCAGAAGTAGAATTAAACATGATTACGTGTTAATATTGGATGATCGCTTGATCTTACTAGCGCTGAATGACTAAGGAGAGAAGGAATTATGAGTGGCAAACCTATTCACATTACCCAGTTTGATCTTGAGCGATTAAGGAAATTACTTTCTGACGCACAATCGACTGACTATCGTAAAAGTGAATATCTAGAAAGACTTCAAATAGAAATTAATCGCGCAGAAGTAGTTTTGTCAAAGGATATACCAAGTGATGTTATCACTATGAACTCCACTGTTTGTATCGAAGACCTTGACACAAAAGAAGAAGAAATTTATACGTTGGTTTTTCCCAAAAATGCTGATCTCAGCCAAGGAAAAATCTCGATACTAGCACCTATTGGAACAGCTATGTTAGGTTATGAAGTAGGAGACTCGTTTGAATGGGAAGTTCCAGCAGGAAAAAGAAGGTTGAGAGTCAAGAAAATACTTTATCAACCGGAGGCTTCTGGTGATTACGATCTTTAAATATCCTATGTCATACGAAAGTGAGAGAGCATCAACGCAAAAAGCCTGATTGTGTTCTACCCAAAACGCGCCCAACAAAGCGTACACTGGACGCTGGGAGTTCTGCGCGGTTTTCAAGCATTTCTCTGACAGGTTGTCGGAGAGCCAAGAAATAGAACGCGGATGGCGCGGAAACAGCGGATTTTCGCGGATAGAATCGAGAAAAAATCCGGCTTTTTCCGTACTTTCCGCTCAATCCGCGTTCTATTCTGTGCTACTCGACAAGCTGCCAGCATAGGGTGGGGTAGGGTGGGGTAGAGTGGGGTGGCTGAACAGATACGCAGGAATTGAGGGGAAGAATCTGTGCTATCTGCAAATTATCCTGAATAAGGTTGTGGGAAAAGGTGATGATACGAACGGTAAATACGATTCTATACTGCAAAAAGTGGGAAGAGACTGTAGCCTTTTATACAGAGGTGCTCAACCTGGACGTTCATTTCTCAAACGACTGGTTTGTTGAGTTTGAGGTGAACGCGAGTGCAAGATTAAGCATCGCAAACGAAGATAGAGCATCAATCAAAAGCGCGGGCGGCAAAGGCCTCACGATTGGCTTTCAGGTGGATGACCTTCAAATCGGGCATACGCGCCTGTTGGAATCCGGCGCAAACCCAACGTCCATCAAAGATCTGTGGGGATCCTCAGTGTTTTACGTCTACGATCCTGAAGGAAATCGGATTGAGTTTTGGGCGTAATATTTGGTTGCGCCATTGATTCTGAAGCCTAAGGGGTACTGTCTTGCGCATAGAGTGAGCGGAGAAGTTGCCGAGCCGCTTGTCGGAGTAGCACAGAATAGAACGCAGATTGAGCGGAAACAGAAAGTACGGAAAAAGCCGGATTTTTAGACCCCACTGACTCGCCAGGAGAGAAAGTGCCGGGGACTTTGGCCGGCTATTTTATTCTGCGCAATAGCCCAGGAGCTACGGAGCTATTTGTCGCCGATACGTTTGGCCGGAAACAAGCGCTGGCGGTGCGAGAAGTTGGCTGACCGTGACGAAATTAACCCCACGATTACCCAGGGCATCGATAACCGATGGCATGGCAGCCACAGTGGTTTCGTGAATATCATGGGCGAGGATGATCGATCCGATCGGCGCATCGCTGATTCTTGAGGCGACAAGCTCTGCGTCACGATCCTTCCAATCCAGGGGGTCAACGCTCCAGAGGATGATGGGCAGTTGCGCCACCGACAGGACATACTCATCATAGGCTCCGTAGGGTGGGCGCAGAAGCTGTGTCGGCTCGCCCGTCAGTTGAATGATGAGATTGTCTGTTTGCTCTATCTGTTCCTGAATCAGCGCATCCGATAGCTGGGTCAGATTGCTGTGATCCCATGTATGATTCCCGATTTGATGGCCCTCCTGCTTCATGCGGACAATCGTCTCTGGCTGCACGCGGGCGGATTGACCCAACACAAAAAATGTGGCCCGAACGTTACGCTCTTTGAGCAGATCCAACAATCCGTTGGTGAAAACCGAAGGGCCATCATCAAAGGTCAGGGCCACGCAGGGAACGTCGGCACAGTTCACCTCGGATTCTGTCTGTACGACCATTGGCTCGGCAGGGGGTGGGGGGGCTGTCTGGGCTTCTGGCATAGGCGTGGGCGTCAACGCCGGTGCTGGTACGGGCGTGGCCGAGGGGAGCGCAGTAGGGGACGGGGCTTTGACCTCAATGCCCAATAGCTCCCGCGTCGCTGGCGTCAGCAAATCTGTAATCGAGGCAGCGGGCAGCGTCACCTCAACCACCCCATCCGAACCCGGCCCAACCTGATACCTGTCAAAGAGGACGCGTACTGTGCCCCCATCTTCAAAGAGAATGCTGTCGAAATTCTCCTCGATTGGCTCCGTGCCGGTGCGGATCCTCTCTTGTTGTCCTTGCAGCCACTCCTGGCGCGCTAGATCCGAGGAAAAATCCAACCCCTCTGCCTGAATAAGCGCCCTCTGCTCCAGTTCGATGCGGGTGAGCGTGGACAAACGCTCCAAATAGCTCTCATCGATAAAGAGATCCGAGATAGTCAGTTCGGTTCCAGACATGCGGTCAAAAAAGTAGACAGTAACATCTGTGCTGCCTGTGTTTCCCAAGCTGCGATATTGCTCAATCGCAAAGGAGATCAGGCTCGTATTCGCCATGATCACATCGAAATGCTGGTTGTAAAGCGCGCCGCTGGATACCGCCTTTTCACCTGTGTCGCGCAGATACGCCTGATACGTTTCTTCCTGTTCGGCTGCGGTTGTGCGGAATTCATCAATAAATTTCTGGGAAAATTCTTCGAGGTGCGTATTGATGGCCTCTTGCTCTGTCACTGGATAGGCGACGTGCAGCAGTGAACGCCCTTCATTCTCTTTCTCTTCAATGGTATAGACGAACACGTTGTCATATTTCGAGCTGTTGAGCGATTCTTCATGAAAAGCAGTTGCCGTTGCCTCTGGTGTCAGGGTGCTGGTAGCTTCTGGTGCTGGGGTATTGGTGGCTTCTGGTGTTGCGGTTGCGGTAGGCGTTGGGAGTACACCTGACGTGGCGCAACCAGTAAAGAGAATTAGAACAATAAAGAGCGCTACAATCACATTCAACCGACTGCCAAATCTATACATGGACAACTTCCAACTCCTTCGTCTATTATTTCTGTCATACTGTTTATCGATACAAAAATCGTACCTGTTCAGCCACCCCACCCTGCCCCTCCCCATTCCAGGGAGGGAACTGGATCGACTCCTCCCCCAAAGTGGGGGAGGTTAGGTGGGGGTGAGCAGTTACCAAAAATCAAAGCTCGTTTCACTATAGCACAATTGGCTTGAGTGCTTATAGTCTGCTGGAGAGCTAAAACGCTTTGAAACGGAATCTGGCAGCAGGTGTGACACTTCGTGGAACATCCTCTATCCCAGATTCAGATTTGGCCTCCTTCGGAGCGGTCGGGTACTCACAATACTGTTGCACGAACCCGATCCATTGGGCTGGAAGCCGTCGGCGTGGCGGTCGGTGGACCACCGACCGTCGATAAGGTAACGGAACTCGTAGTGTTGACAAAAGGGCAGATCAACGACCGCCCACCAGACGCCATCCCGGTCCTGGTGTAGAGGGGTTGCCGAGGGATCCCAATCATTGAAATCAGCGACCACCGAGACGCTTTCCGCCCACAGGGAGGCGGGGAGTTCGAAGGTAATGCGAATCTTGCCCGGTATAGGTGAGAAACTTTTACAGATCATCTCATCCTCCCTGTGGTTCAGGTGTCAATACAATTTCCGGAAATCGTACTTACATCCCTTTCAGAATACGGCGCAACTCCCGGGCATGACCCGCTTCATCAGCGGCCATCTCCTCCAGCTTGATCTTCAACTCAACAAATCCTAATTTATCGGCTAACTCGGCGTGAGCCACATAATTCTTTACGTCTTGCAACTCCATTTGCTCATCACGGACGAGCATTTCGCGCAAGCTCTCTGGTTTGTCGAATGTGGCAGGTGTGGTCACCGGTTCACCGCCCAGGTCAACGATCACATCGTTGAGAAAGGCTGCGTGCCCCAGTTCATCGGCGATTTCCTCGGCGAGCAATTCACGCAGTTTGCTGCCCATCAACCCAAATGCTTTGCCAGATTGATAGGTATAACGGATGACTGTACCGTATTCGGCCGCTAAGTCTTCATTCAAGTATTGAATTAGTCTTTCTTTCGTTGACATTTTATTCTCCCTTGTATAGTGGTTGGATTAACAATCCGATCTACGACTACAAAATTTGATTGTCAACAGTCAGTGTACCAAGAACCATCTTGGTTGTCGTCGGCTGAACGTTGATCTTGCCCTCAACAAAAAAGACCACCCTGAGGTGGTCTTCTCAACATTTGATGAGGGTTGGTCTCAGGCAGACAAAAAGCCGCCATCGACTGGAATAACCGCGCCATGGACATAGCTGGCCAACTCGCTGGCCAATACCAATACAATCCGGGCCACCTCATCTGGCTGACCAAAACGGCCAATTGGCAATCTTTGCTTAAAGTCATAGCCCGTCTTTAACCGTCCCAGATGCATGGGGAAAATATCTTTCGCTGCGTTCAACGTTCCCGGCGTCATAATCCCCCCGGGAAGGACTACATTGATACGGAAACCGTGCTTGGCGTGTTCCCTGGCCAAGGCTCGGGTAAGTGCAATTACCCCAGCCTTGCTTACGCTGTAAAATGCCAAATCTTCCTTAAAAGGCAGAATCGCCTCAATGGAGGCGATATTGATAATGACCCCGCCTATTTTTAACCGGCGTCGGATCATTTCCTGGCAGAGCCAGATGACAGAATTTAAATTTGTTTCAAAAATATGAGCAGCTAACGCTTCATCAACGTCCAAAAAATCCTTGAAGGGGTAAATCCCGGCGTTATTAACCAAAATATCCGGCTTATCATCCGCTATTTGTTGCCACATCTGCTGTCGGGCTTCTGGTTGGGAAATATCCACCTGATGAATTGTGATCTGTGTCTGGAAGGTTGCTAATTCATCCTTTACAATTTCCAAGTTCTTTCGATGAATATCAACCAAAATCAAGTCTGCGCCCGCTTCAGCCAGGCGGTAAGCAATGGCGCGGCCAATGCCTGTGCCGGCCCCGGTGACCAGGGCCTGTTTGCCGTGCAAGGAGATGAGCTTGTCTAAGGGTGTGGTTGGTTTCATTGTGTCGCTTCCAAAAGCTGGGGTAAATGGAGCACTCCCTGCACAGCGGCCGTTTTTGGCAGGGGAGCGCTGGCGGCCTAATCTTTGTTACGAGCTGGCAAAAGCAGGAGCAGAATCAACAAAAAAGGTAAACGAAAAACAGAAAAGTTTCTCATTTCTCATAAGTCTCCTGCGCCGCTTCGGCATCCAAGGACAATACGGCGCTGTCATCATCATAGGCCAGCAGTTCGGCGTAGCGACCCCAGTTGACGATTGTTTCCAGTTGCCGCTCTGCTTCCGACGGTGGGAATTCCCGTTCCAGGGCTGCCTGAACGACATCCCAATCAAGCGCCTGCTTGTTGGCCGTCTGTATCAACCCCAGCACCCATTTGAAGACCGGCAGGCGGTGGATACGGCCGGCAAAAATCTCCTTACGCGCCAGAATGGAGGCCTCGGCAAAGGTTTCGCCCAGCGCGGTCAGCGCGATATCCCCCTGCTTCACCGTGGCAAAGCTCAGGAGTTCGGCCGCTTCAACCAGATCAAGCAGGTCGTCGGAGACCAGTCCCAACTCTTCTGCCAGCCGGTAGATGTCGGCCTGCAACTGGGGTGTCTCGGCCAACCGTTCCAGCAGCGCCGCCAGATCGCTGATAGCCACATGGGGCAGGCTGCGGGTCGGTCCGGGTTCGCCAGGGGCCGTGCCGATCTCCACATCTTCCGGCTGGGTCTGGCCGGCCAGCAGGGCGTAGACCTGATCTACCAATGTCTGGAACTCGGCTGACTTGCGCTGGCGCGGGTGAGGCAGAAGCACGGGCAGGTCGGCAATGATCCGCCCTGGGTTTTTATCCATAATCACAATGCGGTCAGCCATGAAGACCGCTTCTTCGATATTGTGGCTGACCATCAAGATCGCCTTGGTGGGGATGAGGCTTCCCGTCCACAGCTCCAGCAGTTCGCCCCGCAGGGCCTCGGCGCTGAGAATGTCCAACGCCGAGAAGGGTTCATCCAGACAGAGCAGCTCCGGCTCGTTGACCATGGCCCGGGCAAAGCCCACCTTTTGCCGCATGCCGCCGGACAGTTCCCGGGGATAGGCGGTTTCAAAACCGTCCAGTCCGACGCGATCGATCGCGTCTTCGGCCCGCAGGTTGCGCTCCGCCGCCGGGACGCCTTTGGCTTTCAAGGCCAGAGCGACATTTTCCAGCACAGTCAGCCAGGGAAAGAGGGCAAAGGATTGGAAGACGATGGTGGCATAGGGATTGACGCCACGCAGGGGCTCTCCCCGATACAGCACCTCACCCCCCGTGGCCGTTTGCAGCCCGGCAATAATGCGCAGCAGGGTGCTTTTGCCGCAACCGGACGGCCCCAACAGCGCCATATACTCCCCTTCCTGCAAGGTTAAATCCACATTTTCAACGGCCATAAAGCGGCGTTCCCCACTGCCGTAGGCCATAGATATCTGTTTCAACTGTAAGAGCATTTGTGCCTCACTATGGAGAAGATGCTTACTTGGCTAAATGACCGTAGCCGCGCTCAACCCGCCGGATATCCTCAACAGTCACGAATGCGGTCGAATCAACCTCACTGATCAACGCCAGGGCTGCGAGCTTTTTCTTGCGCGGCACAACGAGACTGATCACCGATACCGGTCCAGCGTAACCTTCAGCCGCCAGTTTGGTAGCGCCATAACCCGCCTGATGAACTTGAGCGACAATCTCCGGTCCTTTCTGCTGGGAAACGACATCGATACTCACGTTGCCCAGGGCCATCCTGTTCTCCAGGTGCATTCCGACAAATGTGCCGGTGGCAAAACCGCCACTGTAGCCCAGAATATTCCACACGTTATTCAAATTCGCCATCACCTGGCTGATAGCCACGACCCAAATCGTCACCTCGACAAAGCCGATCAGTACGGCCCATTTGCGCATCCCACGCACGACCATTATCGTGCGGATTGTGCCCATGGAGACGTCGGTAATGCGCAAAAAGAAGATAAGCAGCATACCTGCTGCGATTTGGAGGTCAAGGGGTGGTATCTGAAACATATTTTTACTCCATACGGTATTTTTCTTCTGCCAGACGGTACAGCGGTCGCCACAGCAGGCGGTTAATCAGAACCACTGCCAGCACCATAGCCAGGGTTGCCGCCAGCAGCAAGGCAAAATCTCCCTGGGCCGTCGCCGCGGCAATGATGGCACCAATGCCGGTGACTTGCAGGGTCTGGTCGCTGAATTCCACGTATTCGGCCACAATGCTGGCATTCCAGGCACCGCCGCTGGCCGTAATGGCCCCCGTCACCAGATAGGGGAAGAGGGCCGGCAGGATCAACGTGCGCCAACGATCACCGCGGCTCAATTGCAGCAAAGCGGCCGTATGTTTCAGGTCCTCAGGAATGGCGCTGGCCCCGGCAATGACGTTGAACAGAATATACCACTGAGTGCCCAAAAGCATCAATAGCACGGCCGCCAGTTCCAGGCCCGCGGGCAGGGCCAGCATAAACAGCAGCAGCACCGGGAAGAGCGCTGTAGCTGGCACAGAGGCCGCGATCTGGCTCATCGGCTGCAAGATGGCTGCCAGGCGGCGGTTGGTGCCAATGGCAACACCCACGGGGATCGTCCAGGCCAGGGCCAGCAGCAGCACCGCGACGACACGCAGCAACGTCGCGCCCAGCCCCAGAGCGATCGTCTGCCACTGTCCCAGGGAGAGGGTCAGCAGCATAGCGCCCGCCTGCAAGCCAGCGTATATCAAGAGGCCGCCGACCAGCAGCCCCAGAATGATTCGCCACCAGGCGCGAGATTTCCCTGTGGAAACGACCATTTGCACGGGGAAACGACGGAGCATGTAGCTGTCCAGCCGCTCCATCCACGGCATCACCAGGCCTCTGTGCAGCCATTTCGCCAGGCGGGCGCTGCGCCACACCTCGTAGAACCAGGAAGTGGGTGGCGCACTGTCTTCGACCATTTCCACCTTAAAGCGGTCAGCCCAGGTGAGCAGGGGCCGCCAGACAAGCTGGTCCAGGAGCACGATCACCAAAATCAGGACGCCCAGCCCCCAAAAGATGGCCTGAAAATCGCTCTGGATGGCCGCCTCTTGCAGATAGGATCCCAGTCCCGCCAGGCGAAAGTCCCGCTGACCGACGGTAAACATCTCCGCCGCCATCAGGAAAAACCAGCCGCCGGCCCAGCTCATCATGCTGTTCCAGACCAGGCTGATGGTGGCAAAGGGCAGCTCCAGCGTCTTGAACCGCATCCAGCCGTTGAGACGAAAAATGCTGCTGGCTTCCCGCAGCTCTTTGGGAATAGTTGTCAGGGATTGGAACCAGGCGAAGGTGAGATTCCACACCTGGCTGGTGAAGATGAGGACGATGGCGGCCAGTTCGGCGGCCATGGTTTCCGGCAGAATGGCGCTCAGGCCCAGCAGCACGACCGGCAGAAAGGAGAGGATGGGCACGCTTTGCAGCACGTCCAGCAAGGGCATCATCACCTGTTCAGCCCGGGGGTTATAGGCGGCAATGCGGCCGTAAACCAGGGTAAACAGCAGGGAGAGAACGTAGGCGGCCGTCATACGTCCCAACGACAGCGCCGCGTACCAGGGCAGGGCCCGTGGCGACAGGTCAATCGTAGGCCCGGCAACGACAGCCGGCGCATTGAATGCCAGGCGCGTTCCCATGTAGAGTACAACCAGCACCACCAGCAAGGCCAGGGCGTCGCCCCAGCCCACAGTCCGACGCGCAGAAGGGATAGAACCAAAGATCGTTTGCCGCATAGGAATCCCGAATAGAAGTGCCAGACACGGAGCGAACCGATTTGATTACTCTAAAGTCTGCGTTCTGTGCCTGACACTTTAAGCATTTTGGCGCACCAGCAGCACCGGTATCGGCACCCGCTGTACCAGATAATCAGCGATGCTGCCCAAGACCCAGCGCACAGGCGGTTTCCGGTCACGGGTAGCCATCACCAATACGTCAAACAGTTCCCGGTGAACCAACGCCAGCAGGGACTCACCCACATCGCCGGCTATCACCAGGCGTCGGGGCTGAGCTGCCGCCACTTCTGGCCGATCCGCCACCTCGGCCAGATAGGCTTGCGCTTCCGCCTGCATCTGGCCCTGGAGGATGGACCACGTCCCGGCATCGGCCATGCTGTACCTTGCAGGCGGAACGATGACGGATGGTGCGACACGGGCCAGGGTGAGTGTGCCGCCGGAGAGACGGCCCAGTTCCAACGCATAGGGAATAGCTTCCTCCGCCACTGACGATCCGTCTAAAGGAACGAGGATTTTTTGATACATGATTCCCTCTCTTATCTGTTCAATAAAACCGGGCGCAATCCCATTTTTATGGTCGGGACGAATCGGCCAAAACCCTAAATTTGGGATTGCGCCCATAAACCCCTATGGGGGTCTGGTCCTTTCGGGCGCAACGGCTCACCCCCTCCCAACCTCCCCATCGTGGGCGCGGAGTCGCTCCCGTTCCCTCCCTGGCAGGCTGTCGGAGAGGCAAGAAATAGAACGCGGATGACACGGAACGGGCTGATTTTCGCGGATAGAATCGAGAAAAATCCAGCTCTTTCCGTACTTTCCGCTCAATCCGCGTTCTATTCTACCCTATTCCGACAAACTGCTAGAATGGGGAGGGGTAGGGTGGGGTGGCGGAACAGGTACTTTCGGGTTTTACCCCAAGTGGAACAGGCTGTAGCCTGGTCTTGGCCTGGTCTTCCTGATGCCGCTTCCAGAGTAAAGGGGCCAGGCACATCAACAAGAACAAGCTGCTGTTCAAGACAAGAGATACCCATACCCCAAATGGCGCTTCGGCGAATGTCATTTCAGACTCCTTCCGTATGATGCCTATGTTTTGGGACCGTTCAGCCTAATTCCAAGGGGCCGCTCGTTCCATCATCATCAAACCACTTAAGCTCAATCTCAAGGCTGTGTTGTACGCCTTTCGCCTTTTTATCTTCATCCTCTACCTGAACTTCAAGGACGAGATTGGTTGGAATTGCCAAGGTAAGCTCTTCCTGTCCCTGGCGCAAAACAACTTGCCCGTTTTCGATAGAATCGGCGACTTGATGCAAAAATTGGCTCACCTCTGAACGACTTCGCCGCTCTTCGCTTTTGAATAATCTGGTTTCTCTACCCATTTTGTTGCCTCCTTTTATAAACACTATTCCATCAACAAAGACTCCCCTTCACCCTATCCCGCGGCTTCAAACTGTTCCAGCGCTTCCAGTGCTTCGCTGCCGTACATAACAGAAGGTCCGCCGCCCATCAGTATGGCTACGCCGATGGTTTCCACAATTTCTTCATGGCTGGCGCCGGCTTTCAAGGCGTCGTGGACGTGGAAAGCAATACAGCCGTCACAGCGCACGGTAATGGCAATGCCCAGCGCGATCAACTCTTTGACCTTGGCGCTCAGGACGCCGTCGGCCACGGCGCTCTGGTGTAGACGGCCGAATCCGCCCATCGTGCCAGGAATCTCGCTGCTTAATTTACCCACCAACTGTTTCAAATGTTCGTAATACTCAGGATACTGTTTCATCTTTCTTACCCCTTTGTCTTTCGTTTGAATAATGGTATTTCGTAATGACTCGGTTGTGCCGCCTTTCAAGAGGAATACATCTGCCCCGGCCGCCAACGCTTGTTGGCGGTATTGGGGATGGATCGTCAAGATGATGACTTTGACCGCCGGCAGTTGGCTTTTGATACGCCGTGTGCTTTCCATGCCATCCATCTTTGGCATCTGTATATCCATCAAAACCACATCTGGAAGGTGAACGGCTGCTAAATCCACAGCTTCTTGTCCATTGGCTGCCTCGCCTATGACTTCGATTCCGGGAATACGTGCCAGCAATGCTTTGAGACCTTGCCGCGCTGTCCGCCTATCGTCTGCGATCAGAACACGCACTTTATGGCTACCGCTGTTACTTATCATGCTTCAAGCATACGCGTATCCCTGTCATCTGTCGTCGGCCAGATGTTGATCCTGGTCTCAACAAAAAGGACCGTCTTAGGCAGTCTCGCTCCACATATGTTGATGTAAGGCATTGGCGTACATCAACTATCCTTTATTCATGCCGGGATCAGCATCTCTTCCTATGTTGTTAATCCTGCGCGCAAGACATATAATGGGGTCTGAAGTCAGTTGGCGAGGTGCAGTTTGCCCCAAGTATTGCTATCGTAGGTGCGGATGGTCATTTCGGCATTGATGGTTGTCTGGGGAGTTATCGCCCATTTCCAGGTGCTTCTTGGCCTAGATCAAGAAGATTTTAGAACATTTGTACAATGTGACATTGTCCGACATAATCAGAAATCTATATTACTCTACTTGCTAACCTGCCTCGACCTATACAGGATAGTGCTTAGAAGAGGATAGATTATACTAAAGACGAGGTATAATGCTTTTCCATAAACCGTGGTTCTTCACCATTCTATTCTTCACGCTATGCACCTCGGCATGCACCCCAGTATACGCCCCGGCGCAGAATACAAGCCCGACAATCAGGGAATTTAATCTTGGAACGATGGATATAAGCACACCACTTTTAGGTGATGCTGAGATACTATCGCCATTAGAAGGAATAATCGGTCTACCTGGTGGCGAACAAGCGCATCCACTTATCATCATTTTGCATGGACGGCATGGCATCTGTGGAAATTTCGTCATGGAACCGTATCCCTGCCCAGAAGATATGCCAGAAATACGCTTTGATTTAGGTTTTAGGTATTTGGTAGAAGCGCTCGCGCAGCAGGGTTATGCTGCAATGGCAATCAACTTAAATGCAGCACTGACACCCGCGTTTGGCCCAGGAGCAATTAATACCCGTGTACAACAATTAGTTGATGCTCATCTCAGTTCACTTCAAATGGCGAGTAGCAACAACGATGACACACTTTATGGCGTATCATTGGCAGGACGAATTGATTTTTCGCAAATAGGATTAGTCGGACATTCTGCTGGGGGAGGCGCGGCGCTATCTATAATCCGCGCTTATGAGGGACAAGAAATAGATATTGATGCGTTGCTTTTGGTAGCGGCTGCGGCCAATTTTGAGGGGGAAGAAGGCATTTTCCGTTCTGCTGGGGAATTAATGGATTATTATAGTACGCCTGATGACATCCCTGTTGCCACCATATTACCGGATTGTGATGGTGACCAAATCCAGTATTGGACACAATTTGCCTATGAAGCAGCTCGCCTCAATCCCGATCGGAGCGCACTGGCAGCCTCTATCCGTTTGATGCGTGGCAACCATAGTGGGTTTAATAGGGCTTTGGATGACTATCCAGATGCTCGCTTCGGTTATGACCTATGCTTTGATATGACTACAGACCTCTTAAAACCACAAGATCAACAGGATTGGTTTAGTCAATTCACAACGAATTATTTTGATGTCGTGTTCAATGATGGCACGAACCCGCTGTATGATAGGTCAGCTCCTGCACCCAATGAATTATTTGGGCAAGATGTGCAGACGGCATTAACGATACCCTTTGAAGATCGGCTTGTTGTGATGTATCCAAGGGACTATCAAGAACGAACACAAAATGTACTGGGCGGTGATGTTGACGCTTCCTATAACGGATTAAGTATGTGTCTACCGGGACAGGTTTGCAACATACCTATCATCATGCCCGGACAGTTTGGATACATGCGAATGATGTACTTTGGCTTTGATAAAGTTACATTCACCATCCCACCACAGTTTCAAGATATCCGTGAATATACGAGCCTGCATATCCGCGCTGTGCCTGACTACTTAATGCGTACAAATGCAATTGGTGAGTCTCAAGCATTTGGAACGGTTCTGCGAGATACATCTGGAAATACGAGCCAGGTCGATATTTCACCAGACCTCCCCTCTATGGCTATCCCAGCGCCCAGCGAGTCTTATGGATATGATCCCTATATGCTCTACCCAGCATCAATACGAATCCCTCTGACCGCGTTTGAATCCGTGGACTTATCCCAGATTGAAGCGATTGAATTTCAATTCGGGGCATTGCTAACAGGGGCGCTGCTCATTGCGGATATAGAGTTTCTCAAACCTACAGGAGAATGATTTTTGAAATCTAATTCTGGTTGTATTCGATTGATCCTCTCTGATTAACGCGGAAATCCTCTGCCTGGCGTATTTTAGTAAACAGCTTGAAAAGTTGTTCGCCTTCATTGCCCAAAACTCTGAGCAAGTAAGCATTGTCGAGAACTTTGGTAATCCCGAAATCAATGTCCTCTTCGCTGGACAACCGCTGTGACACCTCACGCATCCTCTCGTTGATGTCACTATTGGGGGCCGTGAAAAACAAGCTTCCTTGATGGGTGCGGCCCTCGTATTGACCAAATTGATTTACGTCAATCTCGTCAGGGGCGAGATAGAGATTGTCTTTAAAAACCAACACGCCCTCTCGAAATATCTCAGTGATCGCGTGATGTTTCTTGAATACAAATCGCTCACCTGCGGCCATATGTTTCCGGCCGCAGGTTAAAATCTCGCTCCACAGCAGCGTACTGCTGCTGTGGAGGTTGATGGTGTTTCGGGCGGTGTACCGAGCGCCCTTGTGCGGCACCGTGGGATGTGGCGTATGGCTAAAGTAAGCGCCGTTGCCGACACGAACATTCATATTTTGATTCGTGCCTTGCTCGGAAACAAAAATCCGCTGGTACGACTGCGTTTGCAAATTCAAAGCAGAGTTATCAATCACCTCGATGTTGATGTCGTACGAATCATTGTTCAGGAGTCCCGGCGAAGAAGACATGACCATAACTTCCAGCAATGGATTCTTCTTGTTTTCCCGCACTTCAACCAAATTGAAAGGAGCCGTGAAATAGACGTCCTTCATAATGGTCTGCTCTCGAAGCCCGGTTTTAAGGCTGTATTTTTCCATTATCGGCACAACCGGGGTTCTGTGGCCTGTTCCTCTAAAAGGACATAGCGTTTTATCCACTGAAGCACGCTTTCAAGCCCGTCATCGTTCATCAGATTGGTAAAGACAAAAGGCTCGCCCTGGCGCATTTTACGCGCGTCGTCTTCCATCACCTTCAGATTGGCATTTACCATTGGTGCCAGGTCAATCTTGTTGATCACCAAAAGGTCCGATCTGATGATCCCAGGACCTCCTTTGCGGGGTATCTTCTCGCCGCCTGCAACCGAAATCACAAAAATGGTTACGTCGGCGAGGTCAGGGCTAAACGTTGCCGACAGATTGTCTCCACCGCTTTCGATGAAAACGATCTCAATCTTGGGATGCCGCTCAACCAATTCATCGATCGCTTCGAGATTCATACTCGCATCTTCACGGATGGCCGTATGCGGGCATCCTCCGGTTTCGACACCAATGATCCTATCCGGCGCCAGCAGCGAGTTCTTTGTGAGGTATTCAGCATCTTCCTTGGTGTAGATGTCGTTGGTCACGACACCGATATTGTAATGATCGGCCATTTGTCTGGACAGGCGTTCAATCAACGCGGTCTTCCCCGAACCAACCGGCCCCGCGACGCCGATTTTGATGTAGCTTCGTTCCTGCATAATGAGTCCTTATGTTTTGTTTAAGACATGTACAATCTTGAATAGAGTTGTTCGTGTTGCATGCACTTTATATCGAGCGCCGCATTGCACACGCCGTACATTTCTCTATCCAGTTCCAGCGTCTCAGTGGTTAAGTGGTCGATAAGCTGCTGAACAGAGAAGAGTATTTCCTGGCCGTCCATCTGTCCAAGCGGCACCAGCTTGACCGCATTGGTTATCATAGACACGGCAGCATTGAACAGAAATGAACCGACAGCCTTGTCAATTTCGATTTTCAAAACAGCAGCCACGACTCCGTAGATGACAGAGTAGTGACCGTGCGTTGTCTTGTCTAAAACATGTGCAAGAACCGCGTTCAAGAACGGATCGTCTAGCCGTTTGCCATAAATCTTTATGAGTCGAACGCCTAGCTTCTGGCTGCCCTCTCGGACTTCCCTTGGCGCTTTCAGCGCATGACACTCGTTGTCGAGCGATAATATCCCCTCCAAATCACCTTGCAATGTAAGTTCGTAGGCCAATTTGAGGGCCAGCGCATCGTTGTACTTGTAATTGTTTTTGAGCATACTTTCGACAAATTCCTGCACCGAAACGGCATCGTGTACCAGATTCTGCTGAACGTAGGTTTCCAAGCCGTTGGAGTGGGAAAATCCACCGATCGGCAACGTGGGATCTGCGATGTGGAGTATCTCTAAAAGCGACCCCAGCTTTCCGTCTTTGGTGGCAGCGAGTGGAGGTCTCATTGTTCCCCTGTTTTCAAAATGGCGTTGGGTCAGCCAGGCCGATTTTTGGAAACGTCCCAGCAATTGTTGAAAGTTGAAAGATGGTCTCTCGATGGGCAGAATCTGCCCATTGAGAGACCATCGCCTGCCGCTATTCCCTGGCGGTCTGTTCGAGTAGAGTGTTCCCCGAACTTTTCGCGCTAATGTGGTTCAATACTTGCTTCCAGCATATTGAGCAATTTGCAGTGCGTCTTGGCAACGTCGTATCCGCTGGCAACAAGCAGGCGTTCCAACGGTTTCTCGTACGGGATCAGCACACAGTCTCCTTGGATGAACAGAGGCAGATGCTTATTTCCGATCTCGTAACAAACCATACCCATTTCGTAGATTGATCTCGGAGTCACTTGAATCGCATCGCAGGGCAAGATGTTGACGACCACGGCCTTGTCACTATCTTCGTAAACAATATCCCCTTCCTTCAGCCGCGTCCCTTCCTTGAGTAGCTTAATGACTACTTCGTGACCATCTTCCGCACGCTTACGCATGATTCGCTTTGTGACTTCGAACCACTGCAAATTGAGCAGAACCCTTGCTCTGTCACCCGTATGGTATGTCTCAAGATTGCCGATCACTTCTGTACAAATCATGGCTCTGTCCTGCACAATCGTTTTCAAAAGAGAAAGTATCGCTGTCCCAATGGGACGGTTACCGACGGTTCACAGGTGACGACCTCTCCATCAACGGTCACTTCATAATTTTCGGGGTTGACCTCAATGTTTGGTGTCCGATCGTTGTGAACCATCTCCTTCTTCCCGATCGCCCGACAGTTCTCCACTGGCACCAACTCCTTCGTGATACCGTATTTTTCGGCAATGTTGTTTTCAATTCCTGCCTTCGATGCAAAAGTTACTGAGGTCCGTTGGACAGCGCCGCCGAAAGAGCCAAACATGTTGCGCATGATTCTCGGTTGCGGAGTGGGAATCGCGGCATTGGGATCGCCCATTTCGCTTGCTGCAATCATGCCGCCCTTGATGATCATTTCAGGTTTGGCACCGAAGAATGCTGGTTTCCATAATACCAGATCGGCGATCTTGCCCGGTTCAATCGAACCGACGTGCTTTGAAATCCCGTGGGCCACGGCCGGGTTGATGGTGTACTTGGCGATGTATCGCTTTGCCCTGAAATTGTCGGCTTCGATTCCCTCATCTTCTTTCAGGAACCCGAACTGCTGTTTGTTTTTATGAGCGGTCTGCCACGTTCGCAGGATCACTTCAGCAACCCGTCCCATGGCTTGCGAATCAGAACTCATCATGCTGAAGATGCCTAAGTCGTGCATGACGTCCTCGGCGGCCATGGTTTCCTTGCGAATCCTGGAATCCGCGAACGCGACATCTTCAGGAATGGATTTGCTCAAGTGGTGGGCCACCATGAGCATGTCCAAGTGCTCGTCGACCGTGTTGACAGTGTACGGTGTCGTCGGGTTCGTGGAGCTGGGGAGCACGTTGGGATACGATGCAATCTTCATAATGTCCGGCGCGTGACCACCACCCGCCCCTTCGGTATGAAAGGTGTGGATGGTTCTGCCGGCGATGGCATTGACGGTGTCCTCTAAAAACCCTGCTTCGTTCAAGCTATCGCTGTGGATAGCAACCTGAACATCGTATTTGTCAGCAACGGTCAGCGCGGCGTCGATGGTAGCAGGGGTTGTACCCCAGTCTTCATGGATTTTCAGCCCGATCGCGCCAGCTTCGACCTGCTCTTCCAGGGGGGCGGTGGTGCTGCAATTCCCTTTCCCGATGAACCCCATGTTCATGGGAAAATGTTCTGCAGCCTGCATCATCTTTTCCAGGTGCCAGGCCCCCGATGTGACCAGGGTGGCGCTGGTGCCATCGGCGGGGCCTGAGCCGCCACCGATCATCGTTGTAATGCCGCTAAACAGCGCGTGCTCAACCTGTTGCGGACTGATGAAGTGGACGTGTACATCGATGCCTCCGGCTGTTAAAATACAGCCGGCCCCCGAATGCACTTCGGTGGAGGCACCGATGATCATATTATCGGCAACCCCGTCCGTGGTGTCCGGGTTCCCGGCTTTGCCAACGCCAACGATCCGGCCGTCTTTGATACCCACATCGCCCTTCACAATACCCCAGTGATCGAGCACGATCACGTTCAGGATGACAAAATCAAGGACACCTTCATCTCTGGTTTTCGTCGACGATTGCGACATACCGTCTCTTACACTCTTCCCACCACCGAACGTGCTTTCTTCACCATAGTGGTCGCTGTTGAAGTCCTTCTCAATTTGGATAAAGAGGTCGGTGTCACCCAGACGCACTTTATCACCGACTGTCGGTCCGTAGATATTGGCATATTTAGTTCGGCTGACTTTGAAGCTCATGAGTTTGTGTCCTTGAAGTTTCCTGATCGCATCTTCTTCATGGCCTTTGCCAAGCTGGCTTCTGATGTGGTGTCACCCTGGGTCAGGTTGCTTGCACCAAAGGCTCGCCTATCACCGCCCAGGTCAATTATAGCAAAGTCACGTAGAAACCAGGAGTTTTTCGTAATCAGGGTTGAGATCAAATCTGGGCCAAAGACGGGCAATCAGGTGGATAGGGTCGAGATTG
>JAANMX010001364.1_pt1 | contig 28084 bp, 25 predicted proteins | sample 7279681 | NCBI WGS metagenome assembly JAANMX01 (sample SAMN14094542, study PRJNA606508) | bioreactor metagenome | isolation source: A lab-scale SPAN reactor treating ammonium-rich wastewater day 351 | place: Ireland: Galway | collected 2018-01-01 | reverse complement strand
CGGCGTATCTCACCTTCGAACCGTGAGCCTCGCCGACCACCACCTGATCTACACTAATTTCTCGGGCCAAGTTGTCTCAAAGTTGTTGGCACATACCGCAACGCAGCTGGGAAGAGGTGGAATACGTCAGTCGCAATCAGGCCAGTAAAGCGATCGAAGAGCGCACCCGACATCGAGTTTGCGAAATCACCCGGAGCTTGTTCGACGCAGAAAAACAACAGCAGTACGAATTGCGCTGGATTTTCACTTGGTCGAGTAAAAAAGCCGAACAGGATGCGCAAAGGCGTTCCCGGTCCCTGACAACCGTCGAACAGGCTTTGCAGCGTATCGCCCGCTTGCTGGGACGGTATGATTACAAAAATCGGGCCATTATCCAGTCTCGGATCGACAAGGTCTTGGCCGCAACCAAAGCAAAACCCTACTTGCAGTATACTTTGAGCGGCACAGACAAGGACCAGGAGTGGAAATTGCACTGGCAGACCTGTCCGGAAGCGATCGCCCGGGCAGAGCATTGTGATGGTATCATGTTGCTCTGTGCCAATGTCCTGGGCAATCGCCTGTCGACAGGCGCTGCCATGGTCAAGTACAAAGAGCAAGTTCAGGTCGAACAGACCATCGATTTCATCAAGAGCCCAGTGCAAATCCGTCCGATGTGGCTGCATTCGCCTCAACGCCTGGCTGGGTTGACCCTCCTGATCATGATCGCCGTTCTCTGCGCTGGGTTGCTTGAATATCAGGTGCGTCACCACATCGCCCAAACGGGTGGACTGATTGATGGATTGATGCCTGAGAAACGAGACACCCCCTATCCAACTGCCAAAAGGTTGTTGCAAGCTTTCCAAGATTACGCCTTGGTAATAGTTCAATATCCGGATGGCCATGAAGAAGTTCATTATCCAAAACTACGTCCAGTTCAACAACGAATATGGGACATTATGCAGCCCGTCTTGTCACCGCCAACCCTGAATTCAGGGTAGCGGAAAATAGGTGAATACTGAACACTGCCATGAACTCCACCTCCTCCACCTCCTCCACCTCCAGCCTGCTTGAAAGCCCGGCCATTGCGGCCCTGCGCCTGAACTGGGAGAAGATCGCCTGGGTCAGCCTTGTGCTCCTGGCCCTGATCCTGCGCATCTACGATGTCGGCGCGCGGGTGATGAGCCACGACGAGAGTTTGCACACCGCCTACAGCTACAACCTCTACAATGGCGTGGGCTTCAAGCATGATCCCTTGATGCACGGGCCCCTGCTCTTCCATGTCACCGCGCTCAGCTATTACCTGTTCGGGCCCAGCGATTTCGCGGCCCGGCTGCCGGTGGCTCTGCTAGGGACGGGGGTGGTGTGGCTGCTGTGGCTGGCCCGTGACTGGCTGGGCCGACGCGGCGCCCTCCTGGCCGCGGCCCTGATCGCCCTCTCGCCCACGCTGATCTATCACAGCCGCTACATCCGCCACGATCTCTATGCCCTTTTCTTCGCCACCCTCCTCATCCTCTGCGCCTTCAAATTCCTGGCTCAGGGGCAGAACAAGTGGCTGTTGGGGATCGCCGCCTCCCTCGGCTTCCTCTACATCACCAAAGAGGTTTCCTACATCTACGCCATCATCATCGCCGGCTATTTCCTGGCTGCCGTCATCTTGCAGATGCTGATCGAACGCTGGCCGCAGCCGGGGCTGAAATGGCCCGCGTTCATTCTGGCCGGGGTGGGGGCTTTGTTTGTCATCTATGCCATGGAGCAGGCGATCAAGGCCCCGGCGGGGGCGGCCGTCGTCAGCCGCCATCTCGGCTTTGTGGTCTGGCCCCTGTTGGTGCTGGGGCTGGCGCTGCTGGGCGGCGGATTGTGGCTGCTGTGGCGGGGCGTGGGCGAGGCGCGGCTGCGCAGCCTGCGCGAACTCGATATCGCCCTGTGGATCGTCACCCTCTCTGCCCCCCTCTTCTCCCCCTTCTTCATCAAAATCTTCGGCGGCAACCCCCAAAGCATCAACTTGAGCGATCTATTGAGCTCTCAGACCCTGATCGGCGCGGGGGTTTTCCTGGCCATGCTCCTGCTTTTCAGCGGGATCGGGCTGTTGTGGGACCGCAAACGCGGCTATCTCACCGGATTGGGCCTGTTCTACGGCATCATGATCCTCTTCTTCACCACCTTTTTCAGCAACGGCAACGGCATCGCCACCGGTTTGGTGGGCAGCATGGGCTATTGGCTGGCGCAGCAAGAGGTGGCGCGCGGGGGCCAGCCCTGGTTCTACTATTTCCTGATCGTGCCCCTCTACGAATTCCTGCCCTTGCTCCTCAGCCTGCTGGCCACCATCGGGCTGGTTTGGCGAGGGCTGCGCCGCCGCAGCTTCAGTATCGCTGGCGAAGATGGCCGCCCCGACCTGACGCGCACGCATTGGGTGTGGTTCCTGGTGTGGTGGACTGCCGCCACCTGGGGCGCGTACACCTGGGCCGGCGAAAAAATGCCCTGGCTGAGCACCCATTTTGCCCTGCCCATGTCTTTGCTGGGGGGATGGTGGCTGGCGCGGGCGCTGCGCTCCTGCGATTGGGCCGCCATCCGCCAGGAGAAGGGGGGGTGGTGGCTGATCGGGCTGCCGCTGTGGCTGTTGGCGCTGCGCGGGTTCCTGCTGCTGCGGCCCTTCCGCGGGTCAGATCTCGACGCCCTGAGCGACACCATGGCCTGGATCGCGGGCCTGCTCGTGCTGGCGGCCCTGGGCTATGCCCTTGGACGCCAGGCCCAGCGCTGGGGATGGGGTGCCGCGCTGCGCCTGGGCCTGCTCAGCCTTTTCGGGGTGCTCACCCTCTTCTCATTGCGCACCGCCTTTTTGGTCAACTACGTCAACTACGATTACGCCACCGAGCCGCTGGTCTACGCCCACGCCACGCCCGACATCAAGATCGTGCTTGAGCATCTGCACGAGATCTCGCGGCGCACCGTGGGCGAGAACGCCCTGGCCTTTGCCTATGACAACGAGACCACCTGGCCCTTCGAGTGGTATTTCCGCGATTTCCCGAACAAGAAATTCTTCGGCGGCGCTCCCTCGCGCGATGTGTTGCGCGACGCGCCGGTCGTGTTGGTGGGCACAGAAAATGAAGAAAAAGTGCGTCCTTATCTAGGCAATCAATACTATCGCATCCGTTACCGCCAGATCTGGTGGCCAAAGGAAACGTATAAATTGCTGCGCGATGGCGAAATGCAGCCGGATCAGACCACGTTGAAGGGCCTGCCCCTGCTGTGGAAGTGGGCGCGCGACCCCGTCGCCCGCGGCGCTTTCTGGGATATGGTGCTCTTCCGTCGCTACCAAGACACCCTGGCCGACTGGGATCCGGTGGATCACTTCCTCATGTTCGTGCGCAAAGACATCGCCGCGCAGGTGTGGGATCTGGGCGCGGCCCCCGCTGCCGTGGTCGAGGCCATCGCCGATCCCTTCGAGGGCAAAACGCAGTTGCTGAGCGCGGTGCAGATCGTAGGCGGCGCGCTCGGCAGCGGCCCCGGCCAGTTGCAACAGCCGCGCGGCCTCGCCGTCGCTGCCGACGGCCGCATTTATGTGGCCGACACCGGCAACCATCGCATCGTCGTCTTCGCCGCGGATGGCGCCTATGCCTTCGAGTGGGGCGGGTTCGGCGAGGCCGAGGGCCTTTTCAACGAGCCGTGGGGCATTGCCGTGGATGCCGAGGGCCAGGTGTTTGTGACCGATACCTGGAACCATCGCGTGCAGGTCTTCGACGCCGCGGGCGTTTACCTGCGCAGTTGGGGCGGCTTTGTCAGCACCGATGGCCAGCTTGGCCAGCCCGGCGTGTTCTGGGGCCCGCGCGGCCTCGCCATCGACCGGGAGGGGCAGGTGCTGGTCACCGATACCGGCAACAAGCGGGTGCAGGTCTTCGCCCCCTCTGGCGAATTCGTGACGCAGTTCGGCGGCGTCGGGCTGGATGTGGGCCGCTTCGACGAGCCGGTGGGCGTGGCCGTCGGCCCCGATGGCAACATCTACGTGGCCGACACCTGGAACCGCCGCGTGCAGAAATTCAGCCCCACCTACCAGTTCGTCAAGGAATGGCCCGTGCCCGGTTGGGAGGGCGAAGGCATCTTCAACAAACCCTATCTGGCGGTGGATGCGGCCGGCCGCGTCTATGCCAGCGATCCCACCGGCTGGCGCGTGTTGGTGTGGGATGGCGAGGGCGTGGCGCAGGCCGCCATCGGCCAGTTTGGCAGCGGCCCCACCGACTTTGCTTTCACCAGCGGCCTCACCATCGCCCCGGATGGGTATCTGTGGGTGGCCGACGCCGACAATCAGCGGCTGATGCGGTTTGAGATCAGGTGATCTTCCCCGTCCTCGTCCTCTTCCTCATAACTACCAAGATATCCACGTAGTCGATGCAAACGCCGCGGATCATCGTCTATTGCGGAGTAATGAGGAAGAGGACGAGGACGAGGACGAGGATCACCCCGCCGCAGCCAGGAGGTTGAAGGCAAAGCCGCTGAGCACGGCCCCGATCATGAGCAGCAGAATGACCAGCCCCACCACTCGCCAGCGGGCGATGGTGAGGGCGCCGGCGATGGCGCCGATGGAGATGCCGCTGCCCGTGACCAGGAAGGCCAGCACCGCGCCCTGGCTCATGCCCGCTTCCATCAAGCCGCGGGCCAGGGGCAGCGAGGCTTCGGTGTTGAAGTAGAAGGGGATGCCCAGCAGCGCGGCCAGCGGCACTCCGTAGACCTGCCCCTCCCCGAACAGGGCCGCGATCCAGTGGGAAGGGAGGAGGTTGTTGAGCAGATAGCCGATGAAGGCGAAGCCGAGGAAGAAGATCAGCAGCCGCCGGCTCGCCAGCAGGCTTTCCTGCCAGAACAACTGCCCGCGGGGGCGGATCTGGCCCGGCTGCGGCAGGGTGGGGCCGGTTGCAGGCGCAGCGGGCAGGATCACCCGGGTCTGGTTTGCCAGCCAGCCTCGGCGCTCCAGCCAGCCGGCCGCAGCGCCGCCGGCCAATCCCAGCCCGATCGAGGTGGCGAAGAAAGCCAGGGCAAAGGGCCAGCCGAACAACCCGGCGCTGAACACCAACTCCTGGGGCGAGGTGAGGGGGGAAGAGACCATGAAGGCCACGATCGGCGCCCAGGGCAGCTTGCCGGCCATCATGCCCAGCACAATGGCAGTGGTGCCGCAGGAGCAGAGGGGGGTGGTCACTGCCGTGGCTGTGGCCAGGGCCACGCCGGTGTGGCCCTGGCGCTGCAAAAAGCCCGCGATCTTCTCCTGGTCGAGGTAGACTTTCAGCCCCGCCGCGATCAGGGCGCTGGCCAGCAGGAAAGGCCAGTTGTGGGCCAGCGTCTGCCAAACCTGGGCGAGGGTGTGGGTGATGAGGGGGGACATGGGCCGTTCTCCTTGCCGGCGCGCCGGGTCAGGCCGGGGCGCAGCAGGCCGGGGCGCAGCAAGCTGCGGCCCGGCGGGGCCGGATGGCGGCGACTGCTTGCACCACAGCTTGCAGCCGCGTCCACAGCGCCGGGCGATCGGCCTGGGCAAGGCGCACCAGGCGGGCCTGCTCGGCCGCGCGCAGCAGATTCTGGCGGCGTTCCTGTTCGATCAAGATCAGGCTTTCGGGTGTGTAGATAAACATGGGGGCCTCCTGAGCGTGAGGGTGAGATGGTTTCAGGTCAATGGACGCAGCGCCAGCGCAAAGGACGCAAAAAAACCGCCCGATCCAGCAAAGATCGGGCGGCGAGGCTGTGGACGAAAGACGAAGGCAAACGCGATCCATCGCCTATCGTCCATCGTCCATCGTCTAGACGGTGGGGACGCGTCCTAACATTCCTGCGGCGGCGCGCAAGGATGCTGCGTGGCGCACTGCGCGCATTTGGGATGGTAATCGATCACCATGCCCCTGCGATCGAACTCGAAATGGCAGCAGTCGAGAAAAGCTTCCTTCAACTTGAGCCGCGCCCGCTGCACCCGCGATTTGGCGCCGGACACCGACAAGCCCAACTGCGCGGCCAACTCCACCTGCGGCATCCCCTGGATATCGGTCAAGATCAGCGCCTGCCGGTAGGGTTCGGGCAGGCAATCGAGCATGCCCTGGATCGATTGGGCCAGGGCTTGCATGGCGCCATCCCCCTCCGCTTCGGGCGCGGGCAGAAATTCGGGCAGATCCGCCTGCGGCCGCGCCCGCCGGTAGAAATCGGTGATGGCGTTGCGCGTGATCTGGTAGACCCAGCTTTCCAGCCGGTCGCTTTGGCGCAGATCGTCGCTGTGCGTGTGGATGCGCAGATAGACATCCTGCAAGATGTCCTCGGCCGTGGCCGCGTCGGAGACGCGGCCACGGATGAAACGGCGCAATTTGGCGTCGAAATCGAGGTAAATGGCGTCGAACGTGATAGACATGGCCAGTTTTTTTCAGGGGGATGGTGGGGCCAGCACGATCATGGTGGCGCTGGCTTTGGCTGCCAACTGCTCCGCCCCCGCGTGCAGGCAGAAGACCTCGGCCTCGACGAAGCAGACCTGGCGGCCCGGTTTGATCACGCGGGCCCGGCAGATCAGGCGCTCTCCCACCGCCGCGCGCAGGAAACTGACCTTGATCTCCGCGGTCATGACCGCAGCGCCTGCCGCGGCCAGCGTCCAGGCCGCGGCCCCGGCGGTGTGATCGGCCATCGTGGCCAGGACGCCAGCGTGGACGACGCCATTTTGTTGCAGATGGCGGGGGGCCAGGGCGAGGGTGGTGGTGCATTCCCCCGCGGCCACAGCCTCCAACGCCATGCCCAGGTCGGCGATGAAGGGCGCGAGGTGGAATTGCTTTTGCAGGGCGGCAAGATCAAGCACAGGCATGTTCCTCTCTCGGTGGCGACAGCTTCAGTGGGTGATCTTGCAGGCGACGAAGGTCAAATCATCGGCCGGCGGCTGGCCGCGGGTGAATTCGCCCAGCCGTTGGCGCAGCGCCCGCGCCATCTCCTGCGCCGGCCAGGTCGCGGTCTCGCCCAGCAGATCCAGCAGCCGCGCCTCGCCGAATTCCTCCGCCTGCGCGTTGATCGCCTCGGTGACGCCATCGGTGTAGAGCAACAGCGCGTCCCCCGGTTTCAGCTCGACTTGCGCAGCGCGGAATTGAAATTCTTCCACCAGGCCGATGGCAGCGCCGGTGGGCCGCAGCCAGGTAAAAGGCGCATGACCGTTCGCTTTGCCGCGGAAGAGCAGGGGGGGATTGTGCCCGGCGTTGCAGTAGGTCAGCGTGCGGCGCTGCGCGTCGAACCGGCCCACAAAGAGGGTGACGAACTTGGTGAGGTGGATGGTGTGGCAGAAGAGCAGGTTCAGCCGCCGCACCACCTCTGCCGGGGCGGTATGATCCGCCACCAGGGTGCGCAGCGAAGCCTGTAAACTGGCCATCAACAAGCTGGCCGACATGCCATGTCCGGCCACATCGCCGATCACCAGCCCGTGGGCGGCGTCCTGGAACTGGAAGAAGTCGAAATAATCGCCGCTGACGATGTCGGCGGGCCGGCTGTACGCGGCCAGATCCAGCCCGGCGATGGTGGGGGCGTGCTGGGGCAGCAGCGCTTGCTGCACCTTGGTGGTCATCTCCAGCTCCGCTTCCAGTTGCTCCCGCTCCGCCGGGGAGTAGTGATCCAGACAGACGCAGCAGGTATAATCCATGGCCAGCCGGTCGGGCTCGATCGTCAAGTGACAGACCTGGCACTCGCCCAGGGTTTGATCGGCGGCTTTGGCGATGGCGGTGTCCAGCACCTGCAAGTGGGCGTGCACGGCTTCTTCGCCGATCGGCCCCAGCCGCACCGCGCGCTTGCGCGGCGGGGTGATGGTCAGCCAGTGTGTCAGATTTTGGTGTTGCTCGATCAGACTGCCGCGGATGCGCGCAAAAACGTTGCTTTCCATGCAATCCTCCCTGTGTGAGGAAAAAACCTAAAGGTTTCCGAAATCTTTGGGGTTTGGCGCTGAAAGTATAGCACGCCCTGTGTGAGAAAAAAACTTTAGGTTTTTTTTTGGGGGGGGATGAAAAGGCGGGCGGCGATCAGGCCGGCGCGGGCGCAGGCTGGTCATGATCGGGCAGGAGACTCTCGACGTTGCGGATGGCGGGGACGAGATAGCCGACCACCGGCACGAACAGGCCCAGCACAGCGCAGATGACGATCAACAGGCCCATGCCCGCGCCCGGCCCCACCCCCACCAGCCACCCGAACGTGGCGCTGAGGCTGCTCTGCGTACGCATGGCCGGCTCGAACACGAAATCGGCCAGCGTGCCGGCGATGAGGGGGGAGATGGGATTGGTGAACCAGGCGATCAGCCGGCGGGCGGAGAAGACCCGGCCCTGCACATCGGGCGAGACTTTGGCCTGCCAGATCGCCTGATTGGACGCGTTGATCAGAGGCCCGAAGAACATGGCCAGGAGGATGGCCGGCACCCACACCGCCGACGTTTGGCCGATGCCGAGGGCGATCAGCCCCAGCCAGCTCAGCAGCCAGCCGAACAACACGCCATGGATGCGGCGCTTGAACCCGCCCCACAGGCTCATGCCCACCCCGCCCACCACCCCGCCAATGGCCCCGGCCGACTGCACCAGGCCAAAGATGAGGCTGTTGTTGGCGGTGCGGGCCAGGATCATGGGGGCGAGCAGGGTGTAACCGATGCCGGCAAAGAGGTTGCCGCAGAAAAAGATCAGTTGCAGGCCCAGCAGGCTGGGGCGTTTGAAGATGTAGCGGAAGCCGTAGGCTGCTTCTTGCCACAGGCTGCCGCGGCCCTCCTCGCCGGCGGCGGTGGCCGCGGGCTGCGGCACATGCACAGCCAACAGGGCGGCGATGGCGACCAGGAAGGTCAGCACATCGATGGTGAGGATGCCGGTCAGGCCGATGAAGGGCAGCAGCGCGCCGGCCAGCAGGGGCGCCAGCACGCCCGGCCCGGTCTCGATCAGCGACATCAGGCCATTGGCCCGGCCATAGTGCTCTTTTGGCACCATGGTGCTGATGGCGGCAGAGTAGGCCGGCCACTGGAAGGTGTTGCCGATGCCGTTCAGGGCCGCCGCGAAATAGAGATGCCAGAATTCCAGCCGGCCCAGCGCCAGCAGCACGAAGATCCCGGTCGTGGCCAGGATGGCAGCCAGATCGCTGACCATCATCATCAGCTTGCGGTTGTAGCGATCCACCATCACCCCGGCAATGGGGGAGAGGATGAGAAAGGGGGTGATGAAGAAAACCTGCATCAACCCCAAGGCAGTGGCGCTGCCGGTTTCCTGATATACCCAGATGGTGAGCGCGAACTGCGTCATGCTGCTGGCCAGCACCGAGATGATCTGGCCCAGCCAGACGACGATGAATGCACGCATGCCCGCCGGCCGTTTGGCGGCGAGGGTGGAAGGGTCCGTCACGAGAGGCTCCTGTGTGTGCTGAGGTGTGGAGGACGAAGAAGCGCGGCTTCTTGCAGAAGCTAACCTGCTGGATGAACCGGCTGGGGTGCGGCAGAAATCTTAGAATTGACGATCGAGTTTTTGAATTTATCCGGCATGATATTTGATATTCTTAACTTTGTCAAGAACTTTTTTTAACTTTTTTAATTATGCACACGCGCAGTGGCCGACGTCCTGTTTGGCCCTGCGGTGCATTCACGCCTCGCCGCAGACCCCTCTCGCGGCATGGGATTTCCCTTTTGTCCCGGTTATGCCCCCTGACGTTGTAAGACCATGAGCGTTGCATCGTCGAATCGGCCCGCGCCGCCCACGAACTCTTGCTGCGCAGTCAGCAGCGCAGCCAGCAAGTCTGTGGCCGGGCTGTGCCGGCGCTGCTCGACCAGGGCTTGTAGCCGCTCTTCGCCGAAGAATTCACCCCCTTCGTTCAGGGCGTCGCTGACGCCGTCGGAGTAGATGACCACGCTGTCGCCGGGCTGCATGGGCAGCGTGACCGCCTCCCAGGCCACGCCCCGCATCACACCCAGCACCATGCCGGTGCGCGTCAGCAGTTCGGCGCGGCCTGATCCCTGTCGTCGCAGCAGGAAGGGGGGATTGTGCCCGGCGTTGGCATACGTCAACACGCCGCTGTCCGGATCGAGCACCGCGTAGAAGACGCTGACGAAGAGATCGGAGCGCGTGTCGGCCAGGATGCGGCGGTTGGTGACCCGCAACACATGGTCGGGCCGGGTGGGATATTCCAGGGCGTAGGTGCGCAGCAGGGTGCGGCTGAGGGCCATGACCAGGGCCGCGCCCATGCCTTTGTCGGCCACATCGGCCACCACCAGGGCCAGCTTGCCATCGGGCAGGGTAAAGGCGTCGTAGAAATCGCCGGAGGTTTCGCGGGCGGGCTGCAAAGTGGCGGCCAGGGTCCAGCCCGGCAGCGCCGGCAGCGCGCGCGGCAGGAAAGTGGCCTGGATCTGGCCGGCGACGGCCAGTTCGCGCGCCACCAGTTCATGCTCCAGGGTGCGGTGGTAGATGTCGGCGCTGTGCAAGGCGGAGGCGATCTGCGCGGCCAGGGCCTGCATGATCGGCTGCATGTCGATGGCCAGATTCTCGTAGAGATTGGTTTCCTGGGATAGACAGATGCCGCCGATCGGCGCTTCTGCAGCCGGGCCGCCCTCTTCGCTGGCGAAGATGGGGCTGAGGACGACGCGTTCGTGGGCGGGGCGGTTGTTCCAGGGCAGGCGGGGCGCGGCGGCAGGTTTCAGGTGGAAGAGGCCCTGATCTGACGGGCTGGGATCGATGTCGTGATAGGTGGGATGGGCTTGCAGCCAGGCCCACACCTCCGCCGGCGTCGGCGGCAAGCCCGCGGGCAGGGCCGCGAGGGTGTGATCGGGGAAGAGGCGGATCTCGACCTGGCGGTAGCGGAACATCTCCGGCAGGTAGTCGGCCAGCAGCTCTGGCAGGCGGGAGGCGTCGGGCGGGGAGGTGATGATCGCCCGGCCCAGCCGTTCCAGGTGCGTCACCTCGCGGGTGCGCTGCTGGCCGACCATGGCCGCGATGCTGAGGCGACGAGCCACCAGGCTGGCCATGATCAGCCCCGCCATCAAGATCAGAAAGGCCCAGACCCCATTCTGCGTGTAGAGCGCGGCGGCCATGATGCCGAAAAAGGCTGCCACCTGCGGCGAGAGAGAGAAGATCAGGATGCGTTTGATCTCCGGGAAGGGCGCGGCGGGGTTGAAGCTGTGCCGCACCCGTCGCTGTATGCCCAGCAGAAGGGCCATCAGGGCTATGCCCAGACAGAGGGAAGCCAGTACGGCCAACAGCGCCGGCCACGTGGCCTGCCAGGAGAGATCGGGCAGGGGGAGGACGCCGCCGGCCAGACGATAGACCGACAGCGCCGTCATCTGCGTGGTCACGAACACCCAGGAATTGAACCAGAAGTTGCGCGCCAGGTTCCAGCGCTGGAACCGCGTCTGCGCCTGCGTGTACTTGACCGTGTAGAAGCGCAGGGTCAGCAACAGGAAGAGCCAGATGACGCTGGCGCCGAAGAGCAGCAAGGACGAGATGGCCAGCACCGGCCCCAGCGAGGCCCCGCTGAAACTGAACGTCTCGGCCCGGCCCACCGAAACCTGGAAGAAGCTGGCCCGGGACAGGCCGTAGCCCAACAGCAGGATCAGCGCGGCCATCGGCCAGTGCGCGCGCAGGATGGCCGGATCTGTATGGGCCGCCAGCCACAGCAAAGCCGCTGCTGCCAGCGGCAGGCTCAGCAGGGTGATGCCCAGATCGCCTACCAACCGCACGCGATCCTGCTCTGGCAGCTGCACGAAGTCAGGCCAGAGACGGGATGCGAGCCGGCTGAGCAGGGCGATCACAGTTCGCTGGTCATGATGAACAGAGGCCGCATGGCGAATTTGCGGTAATGCGGGCGATAGCGTTCGATATCGTAGAATTTACCCACATCCACCACTTTCTTGGTGCTGGTCACCACTTCGATGGGAACATCGTCATAGCGACCATTTTTCAGCACCACCAGCCGGCCATGCATGCCGCCCAGAATGAGATCCAGGGCCAGATTGCCGTAAGCCATGGGCACGATCGAGTCGATGGCGTCAGGATCGCCCCCGCGCACCAGATAGCCCAGCCGCTGATTGATGACATTGATCCCTTTACCCTGATTGAATTGGGCCGAGCGGCTTTGCAACTCCTGCGAGACCAGATCGCCGATGCCGCCCAGTTTTTTGTGGCCGTAGGCGTCGGTGGTCTGGCTGGTAAAGATCATCTCGCCCCCTGCGAACATGGCCCCTTCCGAAACGAGCACGATCGAGTATTTGCTGGGATTGTGATTGCGGTCGTAGACCAGCAACTCGGTGAGGCGGTCGATATCGAATTTGTGTTCGGGGATGACGCAGCGGTTGGCGGCCCCGGCCATGGTGGGCAGCATGGCCGTGAACCCGGCGTAGCGACCGAACACCTCCAGCACCAGAAAGCGTTCGTGCGAGCCGGCGGAGGTGCGCAGGGTGTTGGTGAGGGCGATGGTGCGGGAGACGCAGGTGCTGAAGCCGATGCAATAGTCGGTGCCGGGCACGTCGTTGTCCATCGTCTTGGGGATGGCCACGACTTTGAATCCCTTTTTGGCCAGATGCACGCCGTAGCTGAGGGTGTCATCCCCGCCGATGGGGATCATGGTGTCGATGCCCAGCCATTCCAGATTGGTCAGCACCTCTGGGGTGAGGTCATTCATGGCCTCGGTGTATTTGTCTTGCAGGTGCGTAGGCACATCCGCGGCCTTGACATGGCTGGGCCGGGTGCGGGAGGAGTGCAGGAAGGTGCCGCCGGTGCGGCCGGCGCGGTTGACCACTTCCTCGGTCAAGGCCTGGAAGTTCTCGTGGTTGTCATAATCATGATCGCGTACCAGTTCGATCAGGCCTTTCCAGCCGCGGCGGATGCCGATCACTTTGTAGCCTTCGCGCAGGGCGCGGATGGTGACGGCGCGTATGGCAGGATTGAGGCCCGGCACATCGCCGCCGCCGGTGAGGATGCCGATGGTGCCTTTGTAGGTGGGGGAGTGAGTCATGGGATGATCTCCGGAAGATGGTGTGAGCAGTGAGGATCAACAATGGGCAGCAACGCGGTCAGGTGACGCGTTTGCGCCGGCATTATAGATCGCCATTGCTAACCTGTCATCCTGGCCGGGGGCGGGGGATATCGTGCCGGGGCGATGCCGCCGGGGCGACCTTTTCGCTTTTTTTCGCTGGTTTTTTTGCCGGCGGCATCGCCCCTACTTTTTGCCGGCGCGGTGGCGCGGCGGCGCGGATGGTATTTGACAGTCCCTTTGCTTGCCTCTATACTGCCCTCACAATCTGATATCCCGCAAGTCGTAATCCCTCTGGCCCTGATGGCCGGAGGCAATCGGGGGAAGTCCGGTGCAATGCCGGCGCTGTCCCGCAACTGTATGGGCTCTGCGGAGCCTGAGCCAGAACACCCGATGCGACGGATGAAGTGCGGCGCCCGCGCGGACGGGAGGCCGGTTTCCTCTTTCTAGAAACTGACCACCCCTGCCGGCGCCGGCAGGGGTTTTTTTGTTCTGCGTCCGATTCCATCCCCCACCCCCAAAAAACCCTAAAGGTTTCTAAAACCTTTAGGGTTTCTGCCAAAAACATCATTCATGCGTTTTCGCCTGCTGTTTCCCCTCCTTTTCTGCACGCTGCTGCTGGCCGCGGCCTGGCCGGCGACGCTGACTGCCGCGCCTGCCGGCAGCTTGCCGTCGCGCCGCGCCGCGGTCGAGGCCGCGTTGGGCTGGCTGCGGGCGCAGCAGGATGCGCAGGGCCGCGTGGGCGGGCTGGGCGCCTCTTGCGAGGCGGCCTGGGTGGTCGCCATCGCCGGAGAGAACCCGTCCGGCCCGGTCTGGCAACAGCAGGGCGGCTCGCTGCTGGCCGCCTGCGCCGCGGACGCGCCCACCTATCTGGCGCGGCGGGACGCGGGACGGCTGGCCAAGGTGCTGCGCGCCGCGGTCGCGGCCGGCGCCGATCCCCGCGCTTTTGCCGGCATCGACCTGATCGCGGCGCTGGAAGCCAAATTCGACCCCCAAACCGGGCTGTACGACCCCACTTTCCTCTACCGGCAGACCCTGGTCATCCTGGCCCTGCACGAGGCGGGCCGGCCCCTTTCGCCTGCCACCCGGCAGGCGCTGCTGGCGCAGCAGCAGCCAGATGGCGGCTGGGCCTGGGCCGTCGATCCTGATCCCGGCAATGGCTTCGAATTGGCCGCGGATATCGATGCGACTGCCCGCACCTTACAGGCCCTGCGCGCCCTGGCCCTGCCCGCGGGGCATCCTGCCTATCAGGCCGGGGCCGCGTTCATCACCGCCCGCCAGAACCCGGATCGCGGGTGGGGGCTGGCCGGCGGCGCTACCAACGCCAATTCCACGGCCCTGGCCATCGACGGCTTGCTGGCGGCCGGCCACGACCCCGAATCCCCCCCGCTCGCGTCCGCGACTGGCGATCCGGTGCAGACGCTGCTCAGCCTGCAAGAGCCATCCGGCGCCTTTCGGTATCGCTTGGATGCGCCCGAAAGCCGTCTGCTGGCCTTTTTCGATGCCGTACCCACGCTTGTTCAGCCCTTTCCCCACGATCAGGAGGATCTAACCGCTATACTCTACTTGCCCAGAATTTTCGTTAGATAACTATTTTTGGTAACAATTCACCTTATTTTGTCATTGCAAGGGGCGATAGCCCCGAAGCAATCCCCAACGTTGCTTTAACCCCCAAAAATTGACGAGCCACCTTGGAGATTGCTTCGCTTGCGACCTGTGGTCGCCCTGGCAATGACACATTAGTTGAACTATTACTATTTTTATACACAAACCACTATCAAATACCCAATACCACTCTTCTTCACTGATCAGGAGCCTATCATGTCCCGCCGTTCTCTTCGCATCTTTGCCCTCAGCCTGTTCGCCCTCCTCCTCATTGCCGGCGGCGCGCTGGCGCAGGCCGCGACCAAGGATGTGGCGCTGGTCATCGCCTTCCCCGACGCCACCTACCTGGAGATCGTCACCGTCCCTGCCGCGGCCACAACTGCCGATGTGCTGGCCGCGGCCAGCATCCCCGTGGGCATGGCCCAGTTTGCCTGGGGCCCGGCCGTGTGCAACATCGACGGCGTGGGCAACCCGGTGGATGATTGTTTTGCCGATCCCGCGCATTTCTGGGCCTATTACCACCTCGCAGGGGCGGGCTGGGTCGGTTCCATGGTCGGCGTCGGCGACTACCAGCCCGCGCATCAGGCGGTGGAGGGCTTTGCCTGGTCTGGTTTCGATGCGAACTACAACCCCACGGTGCAGCCGCCGGTGCTGACTTTTGCCGAGATCGAATCGGAACTGGCGCCCCCCCCTCCTGCTGAGATCCCGGAGCCGGCCACCCTGCTGCTGCTGGGCAGCGGCCTGACCGGCCTCGCCGCCTACGCCCGCCGCCGGCGGGGAGCGTAGTCAGTATTCAGTATTCAGTATTCAGTGGTCAGTATTCAGTATTCAGTATTCAGTATTCAGTATTTGGTATTTGGTATTGGGTATTTGGTATTCAGTGGATATGCTTTTGTGGTTTCGCCATGAATTACTGAAAACTCTCGAATCACAAATATCCAATACCCAATACCCAATACCCAATACTGACCACTGACCACTGAATACTGACCACTGAATACTGAATACTGAATACTGACCACTGAATACTGAATACTGAATACTGACCACTGACCACTGACCACCCATGCCTCCTTTCCCTCTCTGGAGCAGGGCGCTGGCGGGCCTGCTGTTGTTGCTGGCCCTCAGCGCCGCGCCCGGCGCCGCGCCTGGCGCCGCCCAATCGCCCCATCAGGCCGGCCTGGTGGTGCAGTTTGGCAACGGCGACGTGGTCAGCGCCTGCGTCAGCTTCACAGGCGCCCAGATCAGCGGCGAGCAGTTGCTGCGGCAGGCGGGCCTGGAGGTGATCATCGAACCGTACGGCGGCCTGGGCGCGGCCCTCTGCAAGATCAGCGACGCCGCGGCCAGCAACGGCTGCGACTATCCCCTCGACGATTGCTTCTGCCAGTGCACCGGCGCCGCCTGCAACTATTGGGCCTATTACCACCTGCAAGAGGGCGCCTGGCGCTATTCCAACGTCGGCGCGTCTGCCTGGACGCTCGGCCCCGGCATGGTGGATGGCTGGGCCTGGGGGCCAGGCACGATCAACGAATCGGGCGCGGTGCCACCCCTGCTGACCTTCGAGCAGATCTGCGCGCCGGCCACTGCCACGCCCACGCCTACACCGATCCCCACCACCACGCCCACGCCCACACCGATCCCCACCACCACGCCCACGCCCACACCGATCCCCACCGCCACGCCTCTGCCGCAGAGCACCCGCACGCCCCTGGCGGTTGATTTCGGTCTCAGCGTCAACCGCATCCCCGCCGGCGGCTGCGCCACCCTCAGCTGGCAGGTGCAGGGGGCCGACGCCCTCTTCCTGCGCGGCGGCGGCAGCGAGCAGGCCGTGGCCTTCGCCGCCTCCCTTCAGGTCTGCCCCACGCAGACCACCACCTACGAACTGCGTGTGCAGCGCGGGCAGGAGCAGCAGATCCTCAGCCAACTGTTGCAGGTCGATGCGGTCGCGGCCACGGACACACCCCTCCCGACCGGGCCTCCTGCGGCCACCGTCGCGGCGCCGCCCTCCCCCGCGGTCACCCACACGCCCCTGCCCACCGCCACGCCTACCCCGCCGCCGGCGATCCTGCCATCTCCCACGCCCACGGACACGCCCCCGCCCATGGCCACAGCCACCCCCACCCCGGCGCTGAGCGCGGGCCTGCCCCCGACAGCGACGCTGGCCGCGCCGCGGCCCGTGTCAGCCATCACCCCCACGCCCGCGGTCGACGGGGCCGGCGCGGCCCGCTTCCTGCGTCTGGGCGCGTTTGCCCTCCTCCTCGCCTTGCTGATCGCGGCGGGGCTGTGGGCGGTCTACCGTCAGGCAGGGAGTTGAGCCGTGGCAGAGGCCTACCATCCCGCGACCTGGCTGCTGTGGCTGCTGGCCGGCGGCAGCGCCGCCCTGCTCACTCGCAATCCCCTCTATCTGCTCACGGCGCTGATCGCGGTAGGCTTCCTCTTTGCCGCGCTGCTGCGCCGCCAGCGCGGCCACGATCCCGGCGCGGCCGCGCATGCCCGGCCCCGCGCCTGGCTGCCCATCCTCAAGCTGGCCCTGATCCTGTGGCTTTTCACCACCCTCTTCAACGCCTTCACCGTTCACCTGGGCGACCGGGTGCTCCTGCGCCTGCCCGCGGCCTGGCCCCTGGTGGGCGGGCCCATCACCCTGGAGGCGCTGATGTTCGGTTTCGTCACCGGCCTCAGCTTCGTGTTGTTGATTTTGATCTTCGCCGCCTTCAACAGCGCGGTCAGCCCGCACACCCTGCTGCGCCTCACCCCCGCCTTTGCCTATCACGTGGCTGTCATCGTCGCCATCGCCATCTCCTTCATCCCCCAAACCCTCATCGCCTGGCAAGAGCTGAACGAAGCCCAACGCCTGCGCGGCCAGCAGCGCCGCGGCCTGGCCGATTGGCGGCCCCTGTTCATCTCCCTGCTGGCCGTGGGCCTGGATCGAGCCATCCAGTTGGCCGAATCGATGGATGCCCGTGGCTTTGGCGGCGCCATCGCCGGCCAAACGCCCCGCCAACGCCTGCACATGGGGCTGACCCTGGCCGCCAGCCTGCTGCTGCTGTTGATCGGCCTGCTGTTGCGAGCCTTTGCGGCCGCGCCGGTCTGGGCTGGATCCGCCAGCCTGGGTGCTGGCGCGCTACTCCTGGCCCTGGTGCTGCGGCGGCAAGGCCAACGCGTGCGGCGCAGCAACTACCGGCGCTGGCTGTGGCGGCGGCGGGATAGCGTGGCCGCTGCTGCTGCCGGCCTGCTCCTGACTCTGCTCCTCCTCCTCACCTGGCTCGCCCCCCGCTCCCTCTTCTACTATCCCTACCCCCCCTATCCCCTCCTGCCCGATTTCGAACCCCTGCTCGGCATCGCCTTTGCCTTGCTCATCACCCCCGCCCTCCTCGCCCCGCCAGGCGTTAAAGAGTAGATATTGGATATTGGATATTGGATATTCGTTATAGAAGAGCTCGCCGATAATATCCAATACCCACTATCCAATACCTAATACCAAATACCCACTATCCAATACCTAATACCCACTATCCAATACCCACTATCTAACCATGATTTCCTACGATCATTTCGGCTATCAATATCCTGATGCCGCCGGGCCGGTGCTGCATGATCTCAGCCTGACCCTGCCTGAAGGCGCGTTTGTGTTGGTCGTTGGCCCTTCGGGCGCGGGCAAATCCACCTTTCTGCGCACCCTCAACGGCCTGGCGCCCCATTTCTACGGCGGCAAAGTGTGGGGCCGGGTCTCGGTCGAGGGTCGCGACCCGGTGCAGGCCGCGCCGCGCGGCATGTCCGACCTGGTGGGCATGGTTTTCCAGGATCCGGAATCCGGTTTTGTGGTGGATCGGGTGGAGGATGAGTTGGCCTTCGCCCTGGAAAATTGGGCGCTGCCGCAGCCACTCATGCGCAAGCGGGTGGAGGAGGCGCTGGATCAACTGCGCATCGCCCACCTGCGGGCGCGGCCGATCAGCAGCCTATCGGGCGGCGAGAAACAGCGCGTGGCCATCGCCGCGGCCCTGACTCTGCACCCCCGGCTGCTGGTGCTGGATGAGCCCACCTCGCAACTCGATCCCCTGGCCGCGGAGGAGGTGTTGCTGGCCCTGCGCCAGCTCAACGAAGACCTGGGCATCACCATCATCCTCTCCGAGCACCGGCTGGAGCGGGTGATCCAATACGCGGATTACGTGCTCTATTGGCCAGACGCGGGCCGGCCGCCCCTGCTCGATACGCCGGCCGCAGCCTTGCAGCAGATCGATCTGGCCCCGCCGGTGGTGACGTTGGCCAAAGCCCTGGGCTGGCAGCCCTTGCCCCTGACGATCAAGGAGGGCCGCGCGTTTGCGCGCGAGTTGCAGGGACGCCTGCACCCGCGGGGCAACGGCCACGCAGGCCCGCGCAATGGCCACGCGCCTGTCATCCTGGTCGACGGCCTCTGGCACCGCTATGAAAATGGCGTGGAATCGCTGCGCGGGGTGGGGTTCGACGTGCAGCCCGGCGAATTCGTGGCGATCATGGGCCGCAACGGCAGCGGCAAGAGCACGTTGCTCAAGCATCTGGTCGGCCTCGCCCAGGCCCGGCAGGGCCGCGTGCAGGTGCTGGGCGAGGACGCGGCCCGCACGCCCACCGCAAAACTGGCTCGCCGTGTGGCCTACGTGCCCCAAAACCCGGATCGCCTGCTCTTCACCGAGCGTGTGGCCGACGAGCTGGCCTTCAGCCGCCGGGCACACGACCTGCCTGCCGACCCTGCCGCGGACGCGGCCCTGCTCGATCGTCTCGGCCTCGCCGGCCTGACCGAGCGCCATCCCCAGACTCTTTCCGTCGGGCAGCGGCAGCGGCTGGCCCTGGCCGCCATGCTCGTCAGCGATCCCGCCATCTTGCTGCTGGACGAACCCACCCGCGGCCTCGATTACGTGCAGAAACACACGCTGGCCGGCCTGCTGCGGCAATTGCGCGATCAAGGCAAGACCGTGATCATGGCCACGCACGATGTCGAGCTGGTCGCGGCCAGCGCCGACCGCGTCTTGCTCATGGCCGAAGGCGAGATCGTCGTCGATGGCCCCGCCCGCAGCGTCATGGCCGAATCCCTGATCTTCGCCAGCCAGGTCAATAAACTCTTCCGCGACCCCCGCCTCCTCACACCTGAGGATGTGTTGAGGGCGAGGGGAGATTGGTAGGTTGGTTAGTTGGTTAGTTTGTTGGTTGGTTTGTTGGTTCGTTGGTTGGTAGATTGGTGGATATCGCCAAAAAACACGAAAACCAACCAACCAACTAACTAACTAACTAACTAACTAACTAACCAACCAACCAACCAACCAACAAACCAACCAACCAACCAACCAACCAACAAACCAACCACCCATGTCCCCCCGTCTGCCCGGCCTGATCCTGGCGCTGGCCAGTTTGCTGGGCCTCGCCGCCTTCCTCAGCCCTTTTATGCGTCCGCCGGCGCAGCAGAGCGCCGCGGTGATAGCCGCGCATGGCGATGACGCCCTGTTCACCCTGCTGGCGCTGAGCGTGTTGGTGCTGGCCGCGGTCTTCGCCAACGTGCAGGCGGGGCTGATGACTTCGAAGACGCTGGCGGTGTTGGGCGCGCTGGCCGCGGTGGGCGCGGTGCTGCGTTTTGCGCCGGGGCCGGGCGGGTTTTCCGGGGTCTTCTTCCTGCCCATCCTGGCCGGCTATGCTTTCGGCGTGCAATTCGGGTTCCTGGCCGGCGCCACGACCCTGCTGGCCTCCGCCTTTTTCACCGGCGGCGTCGGCCCCTGGCTGCCCTACCAGATATTTGCCGCGGGCTGGGTGGGCGCGGGCGCGGGCCTGCTGCCGCGGCTGCGGCCCAATTCGCGGGGGGAACTGCTGCTGCTGGCAGCCGCGGGTTGGCTGTTCGGCATGCTCTACGGCGCGGTCATGAATCTGTGGTTCTGGCCATTCATCTTCCAGCCGCAGCAGGCCGCCCAATTTTGGCAGCCGGGCATCGGGCTGGCCGAAACCTTGCAGCGGTACGGCCTTTTCTACCTGGCCACCTCCTTCCTTTGGGATATCTGGCGGGGGATCGGCAACGCCGCGCTCATCCTCCTCTTCGGCGCGCCGGTGCTGCGCCTGCTGCGACGGTACCAGCAGCGGTTTCAATTTGCGGTCGGGTAACTGCGGGGGTATCCTCCCCCTTCCATGCACGCTCTTCTCATCCACAACCCTGTCTCCGGCCACCCCGCCCGGCACGCGGCCCTGAATCAGATGCTGGCGACCTTTGCCGCCGGCGGCTGGCAGATCGCCCTGCGCCAGACGGAGCATCGCGGCCATGCCCGCGATCTGGCCGCGCTGGCTGTGCGTCAGGGCTACGAACACATCCTCATCGCCGGCGGCGATGGCTCCATCGCCCAGACCGTGGATGGCATCATCCAGGCCGGCGGCGAGGGCGTGGCCCTGGGTATCCTGCCCATCGGCACCGGCAATGTCTTCGCCCGCGCCGCCGGCCTGCCCCTGCCCGATGGCAGACACACCACCGCGCCCGCGGCCATCGCCCGCCTGATCATGCAGGATCGCCCGCGCGTGCTGGATGTGGGCCTGGCCAACGGCGTCGCCTTCCTCTCCTGGGCCGGGCTTGGCTTCGATGCCGCGGTAGCCGGCGCCATCGAACAGAATCTCACCTTCAAACGCCGCGCGCCCACCCGCGCCTACCTGGGCGAGGGGATCAAGCAGTTGCTACGCCTGCGCCCGCTGCGCCTGCATGTCAGCCTGGATGGGGGCCGCGAGCATTTCGAGGGCTGCTTTCCCCTGGCTGTCGCCAACAACATCCCCCTCTACGCCCGCTGGTTCCGGCTGGCGCCCGCGGCCCGGCCCGATGATGGCCAGCTCGATTTCGCGGCCATCATCTGTGCAGAACCGCCCCGCTTCTTGTATACTGCCCTGAAATTGCTGATCTATCCCCGCACCCGTGATCGCTGCCTGCTGCGCCGTCCCTGCCGCAGCCTGCACATCAGCGCCGAGACGCCCCAGCCCTGCCATGTCGATGGCGACCCCCTGGGCTTCTCCCCCCTCGACGTGACCCTGCTGCCCCAGCGCCTGCCCGTTTACCTGCCGCATGACTGACATCCTCAGCGTCACCCAACTCATTGGCCACATCACCCTCCTCCTGCGCGAGGATGCGGCGCTGGCCGATGTGACCGTGGCCGGCGAACTCAGCAACGCCGTGCCCGCCAAATCGGGGCATTTCTACTTCACGCTCAAGGATGCGGGCGCGGCCATCGGCTGCGTGATGTGGCGGCACAGCTTGCGGGCGCTGCTGGAGACGCCCCGCGATGGCCAGCGCGTCATCGCCCAGGGCCGGATCGATCTCTACGCCCCGCGGGGGCAGTTGCAGATGGTCGTCGATAGCCTGCAGCCCGAGGGGGGCATTGGCGAACTCTACCGCCGCTTCGAGGAGAGCAAAGCCCGCCTGCAAGCCGAGGGTCTGTTCGACCCCGCCCGCAAGCGTCCTCTGCCCCCCCTGCCCCGGCGCATCGGCGTGATCACCTCTGCCACCGCCGCGGCCCTGCGCGACATCTTGCATGTGCTGGCCGGGCGCTGGCCCCTGGCCGATGTGCTGATCGCGCCCAGCCTGGTGCAGGGCGTGCAGGCCCCGGCTGCTTTGCAAGCCGCCCTCTATGCCCTGTGGCGCGTGCCCGATGTGGATGTGATCCTGATCGCCCGCGGGGGCGGCTCCATCGAAGACCTATGGGCCTTCAACGATGAGGGATTGGCCCGGCTGGTCGCCGAATCCCCCGTGCCTGTGGTCAGCGGCGTGGGCCATGAGACCGATTTCACCATCCTCGATTTTGTGGCGGACGTGCGCGCGCCCACCCCATCGGCTGCCGCGGCCCTGCTCACGCCCGATCAGGAGGGCGCACGCCAGGAGATCGAGGCCGCTGCCCGGCGCCTGCGCCAGGTGGCCGGCCAGACGATCGAACGTCGCCGCCTGCTGGTGGAGCGGAGCCAGCAGGCCCTGCGCCGGCGCTCTCCCCGCTATCGCATCGACCAGCAGCGCCAGCAGATCGATGACCTGGAGCGGCGGCTGCACCGCGGCCTGCGCGCGTATCTGGAACGGCAGCGGCTACGCCTGCAAGCGGGCGAACAGCGTCTGGCGGGCGTAAATCCCCTGGCTGTGCTGGCCCGCGGCTACGCCATCGTCCAGGGGCAGGAGGGCCAGGTGATCCGCTCTGTGGCCCAGGTTCACCCCGGCCAGGCTCTGGCTGTGCGCGTCAGCGATGGCGCCTTTCCCGCCGTCGTCGCCTCTGCCCCCCCCTCTGCGAGCACCCCATGAACGACCTCCCTTCCCTCACCTTCGAACAGGCTTTGGCCGAGCTGCAACAGATCGTGGCCGAGCTGGAGCAGGGCGATGGCGATCTCGCCGCCGGCCTGGCCCGCTACGAACGGGGCATGCAGCTTGCCCGCCGCTGCAACGATCTGCTGGATCAAGCCGAGCTGCGCGTGCGCGAACTGGCAGCCAACGGCAGCGAACACCCCTTCACCGGCCCCCTCGACAGCCGAACATAACAAGATCCCCACGCCCCACATTTTACGTTTTACGTTTTACGCCCCACGCCCCACGCCCCACGCCCCATGTCCCACAACCAACCTTTCCTTGGCACACAACTGCAACCGCGGCAGGGAGCGCCCGCCGGCTTTCTGGCCGGGCTGGGCATGGCCCTCCTCTATGGCCTGCTGGCCCAGCTGTTCGGGCCGGGCGCGGAGCGCTGGCTGAACACCATCGCCGCCACCCTGCTGGGCCAGACGGTCATCGCCGCCGGCTGGCAGCCTGGCCCCCTCCTGGCCGGGTTGGGTCTGCACCTGCTGGTGGCCGTGCTGCTGGGCCTGCTCTTCGCCGCCTCGCTCGACCGCTTGCCCCGCGGCCAGACCCTGACCGTGGCCACCTTCTATGGCTTCACCATCTGGTTCGTGTCCAGCTTCATCCTCGGCGGCTGGCTGAACCCCGCCATCCTGGAATTCAACCGCACCTGGTGGGGCCTGCTGGCGCATCTGGGCTTCGGCCTGCTGCTCGGCCTCTACGCCGGCGCTCGCGGCGCGCCCCCGCCCACCCTCTCCCCCGACTGATCCCCTCCCCGACCCAGGAGTTTTGCCATGTCCCTCTCCCACAGCGACAGCTACAGCGACCGCTACCGCGTCCTGCCAGGCGCGGCGCTCGACCTCGACGCCTACGACGCGGACGACAGAGGCCCCTACACCCGCAAAAAAGAGGCTGTCGCCGATCTGCAAGCCCTGCGCGAACAACTGCGGGCCTTGCAAGAGCGCTTCTACGCCTGGGACAAACGCAGCCTGCTGATCGTGCTGCAAGCCATGGACACCGGCGGCAAAGATGGCGTGATCGAACATGTCATGCACGGCGTCAACCCGCAAGGCGTGCAAGTCACCCCCTTCAAAGTGCCCACGCCCGAAGAATTGGCGCACGATTTCCTGTGGCGGGTGCACAAAGCCGCGCCCGCCCGCCGTATGATCGGCATCTTCAACCGCTCGCATTATGAGGATGTGCTGGTGGTGCGCGTGCGCAATCTCGTTCCCCCCGACGTCTGGGGCCAGCGCTACGAGCAGATCAACCAGTTCGAACGCCTGCTGGCCGACACCGGCACCGTGATCCTCAAATTCTATCTGCACATCACCAAAGATGAGCAGGCGCAGCGCTTGCAGGCCCGGCTGGATTCGCCCGACAAGCGTTGGAAGTTCGCCATGGGCGATCTGGCCGAGCGCAAGCTGTGGGATGACTACATGGCCGCCTACACCGCCGCGCTCAGCCAGTGTAGCACCGCGCACGCGCCCTGGTTCGTGGTGCCGGCCAATCGCAAATGGTATCGTAACGTCGTCATTGCCAACATTTTGGTAGAAACGCTCACCCAGCTCGACCCGCAGTTTCCGCAGCCGGAAGCGGGCCTGGATGACGTGGTCATTGTCTGATCCTGGAGATCGAATCCCATGCCTGAGAGTGAAAACAAAGTCTATCGCCGGCGACGTCCGCGCCGCGGCAGCGATGCGCCCAAGCCCGCAACCGCGCCGCGTGAACGCCCGCACACCCCTGCCCCTGGGCCTGCTGCCCCCCCCGCCTCCGCGGATCAGCGCCAGCGCAGCAGCAGCAGCCGCCGTCGCCGCGGCCGCGGGCGCAGCCTGGAGGACTCGGCCCCAACCGAGAGCGCGCCGGCCGTGAGGATGCACCGTTACGACGCCGGCAGCCTCGAAGTCTCCCCGCTTTCCGAAGATATCTTCATCTACACCTACACCTTGCGGCCCAGCGCCCTGCTCGATAGCTACCAGCCCGGCCCCTCCCTGTTGGATCGGATGGAATTCGAGGAACCGTTGCAGCCGCAGGATGAGGCGACGGGCTAAACGGGGCGGCCCCTGCCGTGCACGAACCCCCTCCCCGCCGCCCCACCGATTATCGCCGCAGCCGGCGCCAGGCCGATCGTCTCTATCTGCGCCTGACGCTGGCGGCGCTGTTGTTGCTCGGCGGCGGGCTGATCTACCTCTTCTACGGCGGCTGGGCCTTTGCCACCGCCCTGATCTGCCTGTTCGGCGGCGCCGGCATCATCCTGCTGTTGTGGGCGATCCTTTCCCTGATCGAGCGCTGGGTGCGGGAGGAGTAGGCCGCCGTCCGACCTGGATCACCTGAAAACAGGGAAGGGATCGGCCCCGAACAGAAGCAGCAGGAGGAGGAAGGCAACCACTCCCAGCCCTTGCCGCAACCGGTTCAGCGCTTGGGAATCATCCAGGGTGGGCGGGTGGCGCAGGCCAAAAAGCAGGATCAGCCCCGCCCACAGATACCAGCTCGTCCAGCCGGTAGCCAGTCCCAACAGGCCGAGCAGGAGCACAGCCAGGATCGCCAGCAGCAGACTGCGCCGGCCCAACAGCGCGTAGGCCACATGGCCGCCATCCAACTGGCCCGCGGGCAGCAGGTTGACCGCGGTGATGAACAGGCCGATATAGGCGGCGAAACTGATCGGGTGCAGCATCAGGTGGTGGCCCGGCGGCAGGCCGCGCAGCCGCTCCACCAGCCAGATCAGGCCGGTCATCAGCAGGCCATCGCCATAGAGACTGGGGTGGCGTTGCACCGGGGCCAGCAGCAGCCCCACAATGAAGAGGGGAATGGCCACAGCCAGCCCCGCCAGCGGCCCGGCCAGCCCCACATCGAACAGGGCGCGACGGTTCTGCACCGGCGAACGCAGGCGGATGAACGCCCCAAAAGTGCCCAGCCCAAAAGGCACGGGGATGAAATAGGGCAGCGAGACATCCACCCCGTGCAGACGGGCCAGAAAATAGTGCCCCAACTCGTGCACACCCAGGATCAAGAGCAGGGTGGCGGCGAAGAGGAACCCGGTCACCAGGGCCGGCATCTCCAGCGTGAACAGGCTGTTCCCCAGCAGCGCGCCCACGAACATGGTGCTGAACAGGGTGGCGAAGAAGAGGAAGAGGTTCAGCCAGGGGAAGCGGAAAAGGGGATGGGCCAGCGGCCGCGGCGTGTCGGCAAAGGAATCTTCGGGCATAAAGCGGGTGGGAGAGGGGGGGAGGGAAGGGTTGACGCCATCATCATGCTGCCTGCGCCCCAATTTGGCAAACTGCGCCTGCCCCCAGCCCTCCTGTCCAAAACCGATCCCAACGAGGCCGCCGATTCGCCAACCCCTGCCCGCCCTGCTATCATAGCGTTCCCCCTGCCTGCGCATCCCCCCCTTTTGTGTTGCCATGTCCTCTTCCACCTCGCTCCTCGCTTCCGAAACCGGCGCCATCTACAAAGATTGGGGCGGGCGATTGGTCGTGGCCCTGGCCTTTCCCAACACCTATTTCGTGGGCATGAGCTCGCTGGCCCTGCAGATCCTCTATCGCCGCTTCAATGCCCACGCGGCGGTGGCCTGCGAGCGGGTGTTCTGGGAAAAGGAGGCCGCTGCCCCCCGCCGGCCCCTGCTGACGCTGGAATCGGGCCGGCCTGTGGCCGAAGTCGATGTGTGGGCCTTCACCATCTCTTATGAGATGGACTATTTCAACGTGATCGAGATGCTGCGGCAGGCCGGCATGCCGCCGCTGGCGCGGGATCGGGATGAGAGCTGGCCCCTGCTCATCGCCGGCGGGCCGGGGGTGACGATGAACCCGGAACCGATGGCCCCGATCTTCGACGCCATCGTCATCGGCGAGGGGGAGGAGATCATCGAGACCCTGATCCCACTTTTCCAGGAGGGGATCGCCGCGCCGCGCCCCGAATTGCTGGCCGCGCTGGATCGCATCCCCGGCGTGTACGTGCCCACGCTCCTCCCGCCTGTGACCGAGCAGGGCGGCCAACCGCGCCGCATCGAACGCCTGTGGGTGCGCGATCTGGAGCACTACGCGCCGGTCAGCTGCCTGTACACGCCCGAAACCGAGTTCAAGGGCATGCATCTGATGGAGATCGCCCGCGGCTGCGGTCGCGGCTGCCGTTTTTGTCTGGCCGGTTATCTTTACCGCCCCCCCCGCGAGCAGCCGTTGGAGCTGCTGTTGCAGTGGGCGGAGGCCGGACTGCGCCAGAGCAAGCGCCTGGGCCTGGTCTCGGCCGCAGTCTCCGACCACACGCAGATCGATGATCTGGCCACAGCCCTGGCCGAGATGGGCGCGGAGATCAGCGTGTCCTCGATGCGTGTGGATCCGATTTCTGCGCCGCTGGTGCGGGCCATGCGCGCGGGCGGCGCCCAAACGTTGACCATCGCTCCAGAAGCCGGTTCCCCGCGGCTGCGCGATGTGATCGCCAAGACGCAGACCGAGGCGCAGCTTTTACAGGCGGTGGAACTGGCCGCGGCGCTCGATTTTCCCCAGCTCAAGTTCTATTTCATGATCGGCCATCCCACCGAGACGGAGGAGGACATGGCCGAGTTGGCGGCGTTCGTGAGCAAAGCGCGGGCCATTTTCAAGCGGCGCATCGCCATGAACGCCACACCCTTCGTGCCCAAGGCGCACACGCCCTTCCAATGGATGCCGGTGACCGACGCCGGGGTGCTGAAGAAGCGGCAACAGTGGTTGCAGCGGCAGGTGGGGCGCATGCAGGTGGCGGTGCGGGCCGATTCGCCCGCCTGGGCCGAGGTGCAGACCGTGCTCTCGCGCGGCGACCGCCGCCTGGCCGGGGTCTTGCTCGATGTGCCTGAAGTCTCGGTGCCCGCTTTTTGGCAGACGATGGCCAGCCACGGGCTGGAGCGGGACGCGTTCCTGGGTCAGTTGCCTGTGGGGGGGATGATGCCCTGGTACAGTGTGGAGAGCGGCGTCAGCGACACTTTCTTCCTCTATGAATGGCGGCTGGCGCAGCGGGCGCGGGTGGGGCCGCACTGCCCGCCCGATAGCGCCGGCTGTCTCACCTGCGGCGCTTGCGATGAAGACTGGGCCTTCCGCTTCAGCGGCGGCCTGCCCCAAAAGCCGCCGCCGCCGGTTCCGGCAGCCATTTCCCTCTCTTGAACCATAAAGGTTGGTAGATTGGTAGATTGGTAGATTGGTAGATTGGTAGATTGGTAGATTGGTAGATTGGTAGATTGGTAGATTGGTAGATTGGTAGATTGGTAGATTG
>JAANMX010001363.1_pt1 | contig 28085 bp, 23 predicted proteins | sample 7279681 | NCBI WGS metagenome assembly JAANMX01 (sample SAMN14094542, study PRJNA606508) | bioreactor metagenome | isolation source: A lab-scale SPAN reactor treating ammonium-rich wastewater day 351 | place: Ireland: Galway | collected 2018-01-01 | reverse complement strand
TGGCACCCCGACCGCAACGCCGATCCGGCCGCGCTCGAGCACTTCAAGCGACTGCGCCAGGCCCACGACCGTCTGCTCGCGACCCTGCTCGAAGACGCGAACGCGCCCGACACGAATGACGCCGACGCAGGCAAGCCGGACCCGGCGCCCGCGCGCGGCGCCGATCGCCTGCAGACGCTCGAGATCAGCTTCGAGGACGCATTCCTCGGTGCCACCCGATCGGTCTGTGTGCGCACCCCGCAGCCGTGCTCCCAATGCGGGGGCAGCGGGCTCGAGAAGCTCAGCGTCAGCCGCCTGTGCGAGCCCTGTCGCGGCTCGGGCCGAATCCGCGGCGCAAATGGCCTGATCCGCTGCCCGGACTGCGACGGGCGCGGCTACCGCAACACCCGGGCGTGCAGCCACTGCGCCGGCAGCGGGGAAGAAGTCGGCGAGCGCTGGCTGCAGGTGCAGATCCCGCCGGGGCTGATCGACGACGACGAGCTGCGCCTGGCCGGCGAGGGCGAGTCCCATCCCGAGGCGGGACATCCACGCGGCGACCTCCGCCTGTGCATCCGCCTGTCACCTCATCCGCTTTTCCGCCGCGACGGACGGAACCTCATCCTGCAGCGGCCGGTCAGCGCGCTCAGGATGCTGATCGGCGGCCCCTTGCGCATTCCCCATCCTGCGGGAGTGCGTACTGTTGCCCTTGAGTCCGGCGTCGCGCACGCGCGCACGCTGCGCGTGGCCGGAGCCGGTTTCCCCGGGCGCGGCCGGCACGCTGGCGGCGATCTGGTGATCGAGCTGGAGCCGATGCTCCCGCAAGCGCCCGACAAGCGCCTGCACGCGCTGATCGAGCAACTCGACGTGGCGCTCGGAAAGAACGCGACACGTCATTTTCCGGAGCTCGCGCGCTGGGAGTCGGACTGGCTCGACGAATGAGGCGAGTCTGCACCTCTCCCCTGCAGCAGGGGCGAAATCCGGATCACGGCCACAGGCGTGAGGCAATAAGCAGGCCCTGATAAACGAGCCGCAGAGCGGCTTCGAAGGCTTCACATGCGCCGTCTCATTCCTGTGCTGGTCCTGCTGCTGGCTGTGGCCGGGTTCGCAATCTTGCGCGCCACCCGCCCGGTCGTTGCACCGGTCGAGGTCCGCGAGCGCGTGTGGCGCGTCGAGGCGCACGAACTGGCCAGCACGACAGCACGGCCCACCCTCGTGCTCTACGGTCGCATCGAAGCCCCGGACCGCATCCGCGCGGCGGCGCCGATCAGCGGGCGCATTATCGAGGTGAAGGTGCGCGATGGCGACCGGGTCGAGGTCGGAGCCATGCTTGCGCGTATGGACCCGCGCGACCTCCAGCCCCGGATTGCACAGGCGACGGCCGACGTCGAGCGCGAACGCATCCGCCACCGTCACGACCAGGAAGCGATCGCGCAGGAGCGCACCCTGCTGCAACTGGCCGAAGCGAAGCTGGCACGGTTCGAGCGCCTCAAGAACGCACGCCTGGGCGCCGAGAGCGCCTTCGACCAGGCGCGCGAGGAAGTCGCCCGCGTCCGCCTGTCGCTGTCACAGCGCCAGCAGGCGATCGCCGAGCACCCATCCCGCCTTGCCCAGTTGCAGGCCAGGCTGGCCGAGGCCCGGCGCGACGGCGAGCGGGGCGAGATCACCGCGCCCTTTGCCGCACGCATCGGCAAGGTCGAGGTTGCCTCCGGCGACCAGGTCCAGCCGGGACAGGCCCTGCTCAGCCTGTACGCGTCCGATGCGCTCTACCTGCGTGCCCGGGTCCCCGCGATCTACGCCGAGGAACTGCGCGCCGCGCTGGCGCGGAGCGAGGTCCTGCAGGCGCATGCCGAGTTCGGTACGACCACGCTGCTCACCCGCCTCGACCGCATCAGCGGTGAGGCCGACGCCCGCGGCGTCGACGTGCTGCTGCGACTCGACGATGCGAGCAAGGTCCCAGTCGGGGCCTTCGTCAACGCAGTACTCGAGCGCCCCACGGCGAGCGACGTGTTCACCATACCACCCTCCGCGCTCCACGGCGGCGATCGCATCTACCTGATCGGGGACGACAACCGGCTGCGCGCCCTGCCCGTGCGCCGCGCCGGCGAGCGTCGGGATGGCAGCACATTGACGCTGCTCGTGCGCCCTGCCAACGACACGGATGAACTGCGCAGCGGCACGCGCATCCTCGCCACCCACCTGCCGCACGCGATCGACGGGCTGGCGGTCGAGGTGGTCGGGGCAGCGCAGTGAAGCACGTCAGCCTGCTCGAGCGCCTGGCCGGTCACAAGGTGGCGGCCAATGTGCTGATGCTGCTCGCCTTCGTCCTCGGGGTGATCGGCCTCACGCGGATGAACGTGCAGTTCTTCCCCACCTTCGAACTCGACGTCATCTCGGTGCGCGTGGTGTGGAGCGGCGCCGCAGCCGAGGACGTCGAGAACGGCATCACCGTGCCCCTCGAGGAGCGCCTGAAGACGGTCGACGGCCTCAAGCGCATGAGCTCCACCTCGGCCCAGGGCGTGGCGAGCATCACCCTCGAGCTGCACGAGGGCACCGACGCGCTGCTCGCCCTCGACCAGGTACGCCAGCGCGTGGATGAGTTCCGCAACCTGCCGCGCGACGCCGAGACCCCCGAAATCAGTCGCGTATCGCGCTACGAGCCGATCGCCCGCCTGCTCGTGCGCGGTAACAGCGTCGAGGAACTGCGGCCCTGGGTGCGACGCTTCGAGCAGGAGCTGCTCGCCGCCGGCATCGATCGGGTCAGCATCACCGGCCTGCCCGAGGAGCGCATCGCGATCGAGATCCCGTCGGCGGCGCTGGAAACCCTCGGCCTGTCGCTGGTGCAGGTCGGCGATCGCGTCGGCCAGCTTGCGCGCGACATTCCGGCGGGCATCGCCGGCGAAGCCGACGGCGCGCGCGAAATCCGCGGCCTGGAACAGCGTCGCAGCGCCGACGCCTTCGCGCCGCTCGCGGTGGTGAGCGACGAGCGCGGCGTGGTGCGCCTGGACGAGATCGCCACCATCACGCGCGAACCCCGCGCCAACGAACTCGCGCTTTTCGAGCGCGGCGACAGCGTGGTCGAGCTGCAACTGCAGCGCAGCGAGAGCGGACACTCGCTCAAGGCCGCGCGTATCCTCGACGGCTGGCTGGAAAAGACCCGCCCCACCCTGCCACCGAGCATCAGCCTCGAGGTCTTCGACACGCAGTGGCAACTGATCAGCGATCGCATCGAACTGCTCATCGAAAACGGGCTCTCCGGCCTTCTGCTGGTGGTCGCCGTGCTGTACTTCTTCCTGCCGGCGCGGGTGGCGCTGTGGGTCATGATCGGCATCCCGACCGCGTTTCTCGCCACCCTCGGGCTGATGTTCTTCTTCGGCGGCACGATCAACATGATGAGCCTGTTCGCACTCATCATGGCGCTCGGCATCATCGTCGACGACGCCATCGTCGTCAGCGAGGACGCCGACACCCATCGCCACATGGGTGAAGGTCCCTCCCAGGCCGCGATCGGCGGCGCGCGCCGGATGCTGTGGCCGGTGCTGGCCTCGTCGCTGACCACGGTGGCCGCCTTCCTGCCGCTGATGATGGTGGGTGGCATCATCGGCAACATCCTCGGCGACATTCCGTTCGTGATGGTTGCGGTGATCGTCGCGTCCCTGCTCGAGTGCTTCCTGATCCTTCCCGCCCACCTGCGCGGAGCGCTCGCTGGCGAGGTGGCCTTGAAGCAGTCGGCACTGCGGGCGCGGCTCGACGCCGCATTCACCGCGTTTCGCGACGGCCCCTTCCGGCGCATGGTGGAGCGCGCAGTGGCCTGGCGCGGCGCAACCGTGTCTCTTGCCGTCGCCTTGATGATCCTCGCCGTGGGCCTCATCGCGGGTGGACGCATCGGTTTCGTGTTCTTCCCCACGCCCGAGGGCCAGGTGGTCTACGCCAATGCCACCTTCGTCGCCGGCACGCCACGAGCCCGCACCGAGGCCTTCCTGGGCGAACTCGAACGCGCCCTGTTCGCCGCCGAAGCCGAACTCGGCGGCGGTCTGGTGCAGACTGCGGTGGCCCGGCTCGGCGGCACCATCAGCAGCGGCAGCGGATCGAGCGCGCGCGGCGACCAGCTCGCGGGCATCATGGTCGAGCTCACGCCACCCGACCAGCGCGAGGTACGCAACGAGCGCTTCCTCACCGTCTGGCGCGAGAAGCTGCCCGCGGCGGCCGGCATCGAACTGCTCACCTTCACCGCCCGCCAGTCGGGGCCACCGGGGCGCGATCTCAACATCCGCCTCACCGGCGACAACGCCGACGCCCTCAAGGCCGCCGCGCTCGAGCTGGCCGAAACGCTGACGAGCATTCCCGGCCTCAGCGAGACCGAGGATGACATGCCCTACGGACGGGAGCAGCTCATCTACCGCCTGACTCCCGCCGGCGAGGCGCTCGGGCTCACCACCGAGGGCCTCGGCCGCCAGTTGCGCGCTGCCTTCGACGGCGCACTCGCCCAGCTCGTGCAGGTGGGGCGCGACGAGCTCGAGGTGCGGGTGATGTTGCCGCGTGACGAGCGGAGTCGGCTCGACGTCTTCGAGCGCATCACCGTCAGTCTGCCCGACGGCCGCTTCGCCCCACTCGCCACCGTGGCGAGCTGGGAGTCGCGCCGCGGCTTCGAGGCCCTGCGCCACGCCCAGGGTCGGCTGGCGGTGGAGGTCTCGGCCGCCGTCGCCAGCGACGTCACCAACGCCAATGCGGTGCAGGCCCTGCTCGAAGCCGGCACCTTGCCGCAACTGGCGCAGAAGTACGGTTTCGAGTTCAGCTTCGAGGGCCGCTCCGCCGACCAGCGCGAGACCATGGCAGACATGCGCGCCGGCCTCATCCTCGGCCTGGCGCTCATCTACCTCATCCTGGTGTGGTCGTTCTCGTCCTGGAGCTGGCCGCTGGTGGTGATGTCGGCCATTCCGCTCGGGCTGGCAGGCGCGATATTCGGCCACTGGGTCCTCGACATCGACCTCACCATCCTGTCGATGTTCGGCCTCTTCGGCCTCGCCGGCATCGTGGTGAACAACTCGATCATCCTGGTGAGCCTGTTCAAGGAGCTGCAGCACAAGGGTGCCAGCCTGCACGATGCGCTGGTGGGCGCAGCCTGCGGGCGCCTGCGTGCAGTGCTGCTGACCTCGCTGACGACCATCGGCGGCCTCACGCCGCTGCTCTTCGAACGCTCGCTGCAGGCCCAGTTCCTGATTCCGATGGCGACCTCGATCGCGTTCGGGCTGGGCTTCTCGGCCTTGTTGGTGCTGTTCTTCGTGCCTGCGCTGCTGTCGCTGCTCGAGCGCTTTCACGACTGGCGCCGGGGTCACAGTGACAAGGGCGGATGGTCTCCCGCACCCGGATCGCCGAGTCCTGTCGCGACGCGGCCGCACGGGTAGATACACGCACGCGGCCGCACGGGGGCCCGGCACCGGGTAGCGCCCGGCAGCAAATCGGGCCGGCGTCTGCGGCGTGGCCAGCGCCATCACCAGTTCGCCTGCGCGCGCGCATTCCTCGTGCGTCGACATCAGCACCGAGGGCGCCCCCACCACCACCGGCACGTCGCCGGTCGGGTCGAGGTACTGCAGCGGCACGAAGGTGCAGTAGTCGCATTCGAAGTATTCCGAGTCGTTGCGCACCAGGACACGCAGCCGGCCTTGAAGGCCTCGACCAGCGCCCCGGCGAATTCGGAGCCGCCCGCGTAGTCGCAGGGGCGACCCGGGATCAGTTGCGGGGCCTCGTCGGCCACGCAATACCCGGTGTGCGTGGGCTGGCAGGTCATCGGCCAGTCGAAGGTGGCCACCCAGTGGCTGGACACGATCACCCACAGGTCGGGCTTGAGCTGGCGGCGAATCGCTTCGCCCAGCTCGCGCTTGGCCGCCACCAGCGTCAGCCGGCAGTCGGGGGGTTCTTCGCCAGCCCCAGCGTGGGCAAGTGCGCCGCGATCGTCGCGGCATTCACTCCACGCATCGCATGCTCCTCAGTTGCCCGCGTTGCCGCCGGCTTTGGCCGCGGCGTTCTCGTCCGCCTCGCGCCTGGCGACGCCGAGGCCACGCAGTGGGCGTTGGGCCACAACCACGTGCTGTCGAGGCGCACCGGCCTCTACGCGGCGTACTCCGACATCTCCACCAAGGGTGGCCTGAGCGTGGCGGGTGTCGCCCAAAGTCTCAAGCCCGCCTTCGGCGACGCGTCCTACCCGGGCACGGGCTATCAGCACGGCTTTCAGGTCGGCATCAAGCACGCCTTCTGATCCGGGCGATCCCCATGCTCTCTGGCGTTTCTCCTCCTTCGAGCGACCTGCGGGTCGCTCATTCTTTGCCAGCGACGGCGCACAAGAAATCGGCCGCCCAAAGGCGGCCGAGAGCATTTTCCAGACCGGCTCGACGCCGGTCGAACGTCAGCGCAGCTTCGCCGCGATGAACTGCAGCGCCAGGTTGTAACCCTGGGTGCCGAACCCCGCCATCACCGCCTCGGCGATATCCGAAAGGTAGGAATGGTGACGAAAGGCTTCGCGCTTGTGCACATTCGAGATGTGCACTTCGACGAAGGGAATCGCCACGCCGCCAAAGGCATCGCGGATCGCCACGCTGGTATGCGTGTATGCGCCCGGGTTGATCAGCACGAACTTCACGCCTTCGAGCCGCGCCTGATGAATGCGATCGACAATCGCGCCCTCGTGGTTGCTCTGAAAGCAGTCCATCTCCAAGCCCAGTTCCTTCGCCTGAGCACGCAGCCCGGCTTCGACGTCGGCGAGCGTGGTTGAACCGTAGATGTGCGGCTCGCGCGTGCCGAGCAGGTTGAGATTGGGACCGTTGATGACAAGAACTTTGCTCATGCTGGACATGCTCCTCGTTGCGTTTGGAAGTGCCGGTCTCGCGACCTGAAACGCCACTCTAGTGCAACTGCAACGGACCGCTTCGCCTGCACGCGCCTGTGCGCGCTCCAGTCGCACGGTTCAAGCGTCAGAGTGGCGCTTCGAGGATCTCGAGCCCGCCCATGTAGGGCACCAGCGCCTTCGGGATGACGATCGAGCCGTCGGCCTGCTGATGGTTTTCCAGCACCGCGACCAGGGTGCGTCCGACCGCCAGCCCAGAGCCGTTGAGGGTGTGCACCAGCTCGTTCTTCCCCTGCGCGTTCTTGAAGCGCGCCTGCATGCGGCGCGCCTGGAAGGACTCGCAGTTCGAGCAGCTCGAGATCTCGCGGTAGGTGTTCTGCGCCGGCAGCCACACCTCGAGGTCGTAGGTCTTCGCCGCCGAGAAGCCCATGTCACCGGTGCACAGCGTGATCACGCGGTATGGGAGCTCGAGCTTCTGCAGGATGGCCTCGGCGTGGCCGACCATCTGTTCGAGCGCCTCGTTGCTCGACGCCGGCTCGACGATCTGGACCATCTCGACCTTGTCGAACTGGTGCTGGCGGATCATGCCGCGCACGTCGCGCCCGCCGCTGCCGGCCTCCGAGCGGAAGCACGGACTGTGCGCAGTCATGCGGATCGGCAGCGCGTCGAGCGCGAGCACGTCCTCGCGCACGCTGTTGGTGAGCGTGATCTCGGCGGTGGGAATCAGGTACTGCTCCGCCGCCTCCTCGTCACCGCCGCGCAGCACCCAGAACAGGTCTTCCTTGAACTTGGGCAACTGGCCGGTGCCGTAGAGCGCCGAACCGTTAACGATGTAGGGTGTGTAGCACTCGGTGTAGCCGTGCTCGCGGGTGTGGGTGTCGAGCATGAACTGCGCCAGCGCACGATGCAGGCGTGCCACCGGGCCGCGCAGGAAGGCGAAGCGCGAACCCGACAGCTTGGCACCGGTCTCGAAGTCGAGGCCGAGCGGCGCGCCGAGATCGACGTGGTCGCGCACCTCGAAGTCGTAGCTGCGCGGCGAGCCCCAGCGGCGAACCTCGACGTTGGCGGTTTCGTCCGCGCCCACCGGCACGCCCTCCTGCGGCAGGTTGGGGAGCGTGGCGAGGAAGGCGTTCATGCGCTCGAGCAGCACCGGCAGCGCCTGCTCGCAGGACTTGAGCTCGTCGCCGAGCTGGGCGACCTCGGCCATCACGCCGGACGCGTCCTCGCCCTTGCCCTTCAACATGCCGATCTGCTTCGACAATGCATTGCGGCGGGCCTGCAGTTCCTGGGTGCGGGTCTGCAGTTGCTTGCGCTCGTCCTCCAGCGCCTGGAAGGCAGCCGTGTCGAGTTGCATGCCGCGGGTGGCGAGGCGGGCGGCGACGGTGTCGATCTGGGTTCGAAGGAGCTGGATATCGAGCATCGGAGAGTTTTCCTGGAACGTTCTGAATCAGTAACTTGTGACTGGAACTTGAGACTTTGCGCGCGCGATGCAGCGCAAGCACATCTTTGTTCATGGCTTTCTGCAGGGCCGGCGATCCATGGCGCACTGCAAAAATTAACTTTTCCAATCAATAACTTGATTAGTTGACGCGACGTAAATTGAACTTGCAAAAGCTCGCATGTCAATTATCCTTACATCAACCACGAAGCCGCGACAGACGGCTCACCATAGGAGGAGTTCGGCATGCTATCGATTCGTGACTGCCTAGACTACTGCGACCTGACCGAGGAGGAGGTATCGCTGATTGCCGAGCATCAAGACATCCCAGACGCGGCGGCCGCGCAAGTGTGTTGCGGCTTGGTGCAGACGCCAGAAGGGGTGATGGTCCTGACCAACTTCATGCACGACCTGATCGAGCGTGCAAACGCTTGCGGCGATACTCGAAAAGCAGCGCGGGCGGCGAGTTTGTGCGAGAAGTTCATGAAGGATCATCCCCTCCCGCATTGAGACTCTCCTCGCCCGGCGTGCCTTTTCTCGCCGGGTCTTGACGCGAGGCCGAGCCACCTGATGAGTTCCGCCTCGCGTTTTGTTGTGAGCTTTTCTGCTGCCCACTTTCCCCCTCCCGGCTACGCTGCACGGCCTCGCGGTCCAGCGCGCGCAGGTGGGCCAGCTTGTCGGCAATGCGCGACTCCATGCCGCGCGGGGTGGGCTGGTACCAACCCGGGGGGCTCATGCCGTCCGGAAGATAGTTCTCGCCGGCGGCATAGGCCTCGGGCTCGTCGTGGGCGTAGCGGTAGGCCTTGCCGTAATCCAGCGCCTTCATGAGCTTGGTCGGCGCGTTGCGCAGGTGCAGCGGCACCGGGCGCGAAGCGTCGCTGGCAACGAAGGCACGTGCCGCGTTGTAGGCCATGTAGGCGGCGTTCGACTTGGCGGCGCAGGCAAGGAAGATCGTCACCTGTGCGAGCGCGAGTTCGCCCTCGGGGGATCCCAGCCGCTCGTAGGTCGCGCAGGCGTTGAGCGCCATGTCGAGCGCGCGGGGATCCGCCAGGCCGATATCCTCCACGGCCATGCGCACCAGCCGTCGCCCGAGGTAGAGCGGGTCGGCACCGCCGTCGAGCATGCGGCACAGCCAGTAAAGCGCGGCATCCGGATCGGAGCCGCGCACCGACTTGTGCAGGGCGGAGATCTGGTCGAAAAACGCCTCGCCGCCCTTGTCGAAGCGGCGCAGGTTGCGCGACAGCGCCTGATCGACGAACGCCGCGCTGACCGGGTTGACCTTCGCCGTCTCCGCCGCCACCTGCAACTGCTCGATGAGATTCATCAGGCGCCGCGCATCGCCATCGGCGAAACCGATCAGGCGCTCACGGGCATCGTCCTCGAAGCCGAGATCTGCACACGCAATCGCATGCGCGCGTTCGAAGAGCTGGGTCATCGCCGCCGTGTCGAGCGACTCCAGCACATAAACGGCCGCGCGCGACAACAGCGCCGAATTGACCTCGAAGGACGGGTTCTCGGTCGTTGCGCCGATGAAGGTCACCAGGCCCTGCTCGACGAAGGGCAGGAAGGCATCCTGCTGCGCCTTGTTGAAGCGATGAACCTCATCCACGAACAGGATCGTGTGCCGACCGCGCGCCTTCGCCGCCTGTGCCTGCTGGATCGCCTCGCGGATTTCCTTGACCCCGGAAAACACCGCCGACAGGGCCGTGAAATCGGCATCGAAACCGCGCGCCATCAAGCGCGCGAGCGTGGTCTTGCCCACGCCGGGCGGCCCCCAAAGGATCATCGAATGCGGCCGCCGCGATTCAAAAGCCAGCCGCAGAGGCTTGCCCGGACCGAGCAGATGAGCCTGACCCGCCACCTCGTCCAGAGTCTTGGGCCGCATGCGCTCTGCAAGTGGCACCTGCGGCGGGTCGAGCGCCTCGAAAAGGTCGGTCATGCGGGCGCAGGGTCAGCGTGCGGTGCCGGGCACGTCACCGATGATGTCGGCGCCAGCCGGCGGCGTGAAGCGGAAGCGATCGGCAGCGAGCGCCGGATTGGCCTGCAGGCGTGTGAAGCGGATCACCGTCGTCTGGCCGAAGTGGTCACGCATTTCCATGCGCATGAGCCGGCCATCGGCGAGGCCGATGCGGAGCGCCTCGAAGCCGCTCTCGGTCCGTTTCGGACGGGCCTCGGCCCAGGCCAGGCCGTCGTGCTCGCCACCGTCGGCGAGTTCGAAATTGTCGTCCAGCGCGCCGCTGCCGAACAGGATGGCCGCCGGCGTGGCGCCGAGGGCGTCGCCAATCTCGCGCACGGTGACCTGGTTGAGGTCCGGGTCCCAGGACCACAGCACCTTGCCGTCACCGATCAGCACCTGGCGATAAGGACGGGCGTATTCCCAGTGGAATCGACCCGGCCGCGCATAGGCGAAGCTGCCGGACGCCGCCTGCGGGCGGCGTCCGGACTGTGCGGTCACCACCTGCTCGAATTCGCCCTCGGCACTGCGCGCGCCATCGACGAAGGCGCGCAACTGCGCCACGCCGTCTGCCGCAACCGCCGTCAACGCGGCCGTCGCCAGCGCAAGCGCTGCCGCGCCACGCATCAGCAGGGGCGCCGCCTTGATCAGAAAACTCATTCGCTCTCCTTGGCCGGAACGATGACTTCACGGTTGCCGTTGCTGCCCATCGGCGACACCAGCCCCGCGCGCTCCATCTGCTCGATCAGGCGTGCAGCGCGGTTGTAGCCGATGCGCAGGTGACGCTGCACCAGCGAGATCGATGGCCGTCGGGTCTTGATGACGACTTCCACCGCCTGATCGTAGAGCGCGTCCGACTCGCCGTCGCCGCCCTCCCCACCGCCGCCGAGCGCTGCCTCCAGATCGTCCTCGGGCGCGGCCAGGATGCCCTCGACGTAGTCCGGCGGGCCGATCTTCTTGAGGTGATCGACCACCTTGTGCACCTCGTCGTCGGCGACGAAGGCACCGTGCACCCGCACCGGCAGCCCGGTGCCCGGCGCGAGGTAGAGCATGTCGCCCGCGCCAAGCAGGGTCTCGGCGCCCATCTGGTCGAGGATGGTGCGCGAGTCGATCTTGCTCGACACCTGGAAGGCGATGCGCGTCGGTACGTTGGCCTTGATCAGGCCGGTGATCACGTCCACCGACGGGCGCTGGGTGGCGAGGATGAGGTGGATGCCGGCCGCGCGCGCCTTCTGCGCCAGGCGTGCGATGAGCTCTTCGACCTTCTTGCCCACCACCATCATCATGTCGGCGAGCTCGTCCACCACCACCACGATGTAGGGCAAGGGCTCGAGCGGCTCGGGGTTCTCCGGGCTGATCGAGAACGGATTGGTGAGCGGCGTCTCGGCCTTGCGCGCCTCCTGCACCGCCTTGTTGAAGCCGGCGAGGTTGCGCACGCCGACCGCGGCCATCAGCTTGTAGCGCTTGTCCATCTCGGTCACGCACCAGTTGAGCGCGTTGGCGGCGTGCTTCATGTCGGTGACGACCGGCGCCAGCAGGTGCGGGATGCCCTCATAGATCGACAGCTCGAGCATCTTCGGGTCGACCATGATCAGGCGCACGCGGTCGGGCTCGCTCTTGTAGAGCAGCGACAGGATCATCGCGTTGATGCCTACCGACTTGCCCGAGCCGGTGGTACCGGCGACCAGCAGGTGCGGCATCTTGGCAAGATCCGCCACCACCGGCTGGCCGCCGATGTCCTTGCCAAGCACCACGGTGAGCGGCGAATGCGCGTCCTGGTACACCTTGGAGCCGATGATCTCGGACAGGCGCACCATCTGACGCTTCGGGTTCGGCAGCTCGAAGGCCATGCACGACTTGCCGGGCACGGTCTCGACCACACGGATCGACACCAGCGACAGCGCGCGGGCGAGATCCTTGCCAAGGTTCACCACCTGGCTGCCCTTCACGCCGGTGGCAGGCTCGATCTCGTAGCGCGTGATCACCGGCCCGGGATAGGCGGCAAGGACCTTCACCTCGACGCCGAAATCGGCGAGCTTGGTCTCGATCACGCGCGAGGTGAATTCGAGCGACTCGGGCGACGGTGGTTCGACGCCACCCGTTGCCGGATCAAGCAGCGAAACAGGCGGGATCACCCCTTCGGGCGCATCGACGAACAGCTTCTGCTGACGCTCCTTCTCCACGCGCTCGGACCTGGGCACGGCGACCACCGCGGGCTCGATCCGCAATGGCGGCGGCGCTTCCTTCTCGACCTTGCGGCGGCGGGTCTGCACGACCGCCTCGCGCTTCTCGGCGATCTGGCGGCCCGCGCGGCGGTCCTGCCAGCGCATCCACGCCTGCTGGATCCCGATCAGGCCACGCTCCAGCCCCAGCCCGATGCGCTCGACCACGGCCAGCCACGACACGCCGGTAAACAGCGACAGGCCCGAGGCCATCAGCGCCAGCAGCAGCAAGGTGCCGCCAGTGAAGCCGAAATAGCGCTGGATCGCCCGCCCGAGTTCCATCCCGAGCAGCCCACCCGGCTCGAGCGGCACCGCAGCGCCGTGGGAATGGAAACGCAGGAACTCGAGCGCGCTGCTGGTGAGCAGCACGACGAGGAAGCCGATCATCACGAAAATGAAGGAGCGACGGTCGAGCTCGAGCCGGTTCTTCAGCCGGCGAAAACCCCACAGCAGGCTGTAACCGAGAAAGACCACCCACCACCACGACGACACGCCGAAGAGATAGAGCAGCAGGTCGGCCAGCCAGGCGCCAAAGCGACCGCCGGGATTGGCCACGCGTGCGACGTCGGCGGCATGGGACCAGCCGGGATCGGCCTCGCTGTAGCCCACCAACACGAGTCCGACATAGAGCGACATCACGCCCAGGATCAGCCAGCGCGCTTCCTGCAGCAAGAGCGAGATCTTTTCCGGCAGCGGCTGGGAACGGGAGGACGAGCGAGACAGCATTGCGTTGCGACCAGACGGCCAGAGTGAAACGACCGCTGGATTATACGGGATCGACCGCCCCGCCCGCGGCCGATGTTGCGCCTGCTCACAAAGGCGTCATGCGCCGCGACGCGCGCCACAGGCGCGCGCGGGCACGCCTGCGAACGCGCTCAGACGTCGTTCAGGCGCTCGCGCAGCACGATGCCGTCGGCACGTTCCTCGATCAGCCCCTGCTGGCCGAGATCCTTCATCACGCGGCTGACCATCTCGCGCGAGGCGCCGATCATCTTGGCGATGTCCTGCTTGGAAATCTTGCGCACCACCACGACCTCGCCACCCACGTCCTCGGACATCTCGATCAGCAGCCGCGCCACGCGCCCGTAGACGTCCATGAGGGCCAGGCTCTCGATCTTGCGATCCGCATTGCGCAGACGCTCGGCGAGATTGCACATGATGCGCCACGACACATCGAAGCTGTCGTGCATGATGCGGCGGAAATCCTGCTTGGAGATCAGCACCAGATCGGAGGGCACCACCGCAATCACCGACGCCGACCGCGGCCGTTCCTCGAACATACCCATCTCACCGAAGAGTTCGCCCTGGCCGAGGATCGACAAGATGACCTCGCGCCCATCCTCGTCGCTCACCACAACCTTCAGGCTGCCGGTCAGCACCAGATAGACATAGTCGGGGCGATCGCCCGCACACACCACGGACTGCCCGCGCGGAAACCTGCGCATCATCGATACACGAGCGATATTGCCCAACGCTTCGTCCGACAGACCGTGGAAAAGCGAGAACGTCTTGAGGGCAACGACGGAAACGGCGGTGGTCTGGGTCATGCGTACTCCGGCAAGCACGAAAGTGATCAATGAGTCGATAAAGCCGGCAAGAAGTGTAAACGATTGTGCCCCGAATAATGGTGATGTCGTGAAATCGATCACGCATGCGGGCCGCAGGTCAGGGCGCCGATCAAGCCGATCAATCGCGCCCATTGGCCGCAGGGGCAACGGCCCTCCGCTATAATCCGCGGCTTGTCCCGTCTAGCGCAGGAATGCTCCACATGACCACCAAACACGCCCGCCTGCTGATCCTCGGCTCCGGTCCCGCCGGCTACACCGCTGCCGTCTATGCCGCCCGTGCCAACCTCAATCCGGTGCTGGTCACCGGCATCGCCCAGGGTGGCCAGCTGATGACCACGACCGACGTCGACAACTGGCCGGCCGATGCCGACGGCGTGCTCGGCCCGGATCTGATGGCGCGTTTCCAGAAGCATGCCGAGCGCTTCAACACCGAGATGATCTTCGACCACATCCATTCGGTGAAGCTGGGCGAGAGACCCTTCCGCCTCATCGGCGACAGCGGCGAATACACCTGCGACGCGCTGGTCATCGCCACCGGCGCCACCGCCAAGTACCTCGGCCTGCCCTCGGAAGAGAAGTTCGCCGGCCGCGGCGTGTCGGCCTGCGCCACCTGCGACGGCTTCTTCTACCGCAACCAGGAGGTCGCAGTGGTCGGCGGCGGCAACACCGCGGTCGAGGAAGCGCTCTACCTCGCCAACATCGCGAAGAAGGTCACGCTGGTCCATCGCCGCGAGAAGTTCCGCGCCGAGAAGATCATGATCGACAAGCTGATGGAGAAGGTCGCCGCCGGCAGGATCGAACTCGCGCTCAACGCCACGCTCGACGAGGTGCTCGGCGACAACAGCGGCGTGACCGGGATGCGCATCAAGGACGTGAACAACGGCGCCACCCGCGACGTGGCGCTACAGGGCGTGTTCATCGCCATTGGCCACAAGCCCAACACCGACATTTTCGAAGGCCAGCTCGAGATGGAAGGCGGTTACATCGTCACCCACGGCGGCCGCAACGGCAACGCGACCCAGACCAGCGTCCCGGGGGTGTTCGCCGCCGGCGACGTGCAGGACCACATCTATCGTCAGGCGGTGACCTCGGCCGGCACTGGCTGCATGGCTGCGCTCGACGCCGAGCGTTACCTCGACGCCCTCGGCGGCTGAGCATCCAGATGGGCCGCCGCGCCGCCACACCCCGCGCCGACGCACGCGCAAACGGCGGCGCCAGGTCGGCCGACAAGCCGGGCAGCCCGTTCTCGGGCCTGCGCGCGCAGTTGCACGCCACGACGCAGACCACGAACGCGGTGCCGGCACCGCCAAAGCGGATCCGCCACACCTTGCCCACGGATGCGGCCGATACGTCCGGCCAGACGCCCGATGATGCCGACCTCGAGCTCTTCCGCAAGGCGGCGGGCAAGGTGCAGCCGGTGCGCGGCGGCGACCGTGCCGAGATCGAGCGCCCGCGCCCTGCCCCGCTGCCGCGTACCGTCGACCTCGACGCCGATGCGGTCGAGCAGGCAGCGCCCGCACGGGTCGAAACCGATCCGCTGCGTCGCGCCTACCACGGCGTCATGCCGCTGCGCGACAGCGGCCGGGTCGAGCTCGCTACACCGCTTCGCCACACTGCCCGTCATCCCGGATCCGGGCAAACCGCGCGCATCCAGCGCCCCGACGCAATCGTGCTGCCCGCCGATGCAGACCTGCGCGATCCCGCGGCGCTGTTTCGCAGCGTGGTCGGCGACGCCAGGCCGGTCGGCGATCGCAATCGGATCGAACTGGAGCGCGAGCCGCCGATGCCCGCGCCGATCAAACGTGAGGCGGACGAGCGCGCGGCACTGCATGAATCGCTCGCTGCACCGCTCACTTTCGAAGACCGCCTGGACATGGGGGAAGAGGCGGCCTTTCTGCGCCCCGGCCTGCCGCGCCGGGTGTTGACCGACCTGCGCCGCGGGCGCTGGGTGCTTCAAGGCCAGATCGACCTCCACGGCCTGACGCGCGACGAAGCCCGCGCCGCACTCGCGCATTTCCTGCACGACGCCCTCGCCCAGGGCAAGCGCTGCATCCGGGTGATCCACGGCAAGGGGCACGGCTCGCCCGGCAAGGTCTCCATCCTCAAGCAGCTTTCGCGAGGCTGGCTTGCACAGCGCGAGGAGATCCTGTGCTTCTGCCAGGCCGGGCCGAACGACGGCGGCGGTGGCGCACTTCTGGTGCTGCTGCGCGCACAGAACGCAGGGCAACGCTGAACCGAGTCCCCCTGTTGCTCGCGCGATCACGGCCCGCGCGACGCAGACGTTCAGATGGCCGACTCGTTGGTCTCGCCAGTGCGGATACGGATCACCTGCTCCACCGGGCTGACGAAGATCTTGCCGTCACCAATCTTGCCGGTGTGCGCCGCCTTGACGATGGCCTCCACCGCCTGATCGACCATGTCGTCGCCGAGCACCACCTCGACCTTGATCTTGGGCAGGAAATCTACGACGTACTCGGCGCCGCGATAGAGCTCGGTGTGACCCTTCTGCCGCCCGAAGCCCTTCACCTCGGTAACGGTCAGCCCGGTGATGCCGACTTCGGACAAGCCTTCCCTCACCTCGTCCAGCTTGAACGGCTTGATGATCGCCTCGATCTTCTTCATCCACGTCTCTCCTGTATTTTTCAGAACTCGTCCTGGTAACGGGATGTTATCGGATAACGCCAGTCCCTGCCGAAGCCCCGCGGCGTCACCCGGATGCCCACCGGCGCCTGGCGGCGCTTGTATTCGTTGCGCTTGAGCATCCCCACCGTGCGCCGGACCTCGGCCTCGGGGAAGCCGGCGGCGATGATCTCGCGCGGCGACTCGTCCCGCTCCATGTAGGCCTCGATGATGGCGTCCAGCATCTCGTAGGGCGGCAGGCTGTCCTGGTCCTTCTGGTCGGGCTTGAGCTCGGCTGACGGCGGGCGGTCGATGATGTTCTGCGGAATGACAGGACTCACCGTGTTGCGCCAGTTCGACAGCCGGAACACGAGCGTCTTGTAGAGGTCCTTGAGCACCGCGAAGCCCCCGGCCATGTCGCCATAAAGGGTCGCGTAGCCGGTCGCCATCTCGCTCTTGTTGCCCGTGGTCAGCACGATCGCCCCGGTCTTGTTCGACAGCGCCATCAGGATCATGCCGCGGATGCGCGCCTGCAGGTTCTCCTCGGTGGTGTCGGCGGGCAACCCGGCGAACTGGGGCGCGAGCAGGTCGGCGAAGACCTTCATCGCCGGCTCGATCGCGATCTCGTCGTAGCGCACGGCGAGCCGACGCACCATCTCGCGCGAATCGTCCAGGCTCATCCGGGCCGTGTACGGCGATGGCATCATGACCGCACGTACGCGGTCGGCACCGAGTGCATCGACCGCGATGGCCAGCGTCAGGGCCGAATCGATGCCGCCCGACAGACCGATGATGGCCCCGGGAAAACGGTTCTTGCCGAGGTAGTCGCGCACACCGGTCTTGAGCGCTTCATATGCCTCGGCTTCCAGCGTGCGCTCGGTGGCCCGCGTTCCGCCAAGCCAGGCGCCAGCCTGGTAGCCAAGCAGGTCGACGCGCTCGGCGAAGCTCGCCGCCTGATAGCACAGCGCGCCGTCGCGATCGAGCGCAAAGGACGCGCCGTCAAAGACCAGTTCGTCCTGGCCGCCCACCATGTTGCAGTAGAGGATCGGGAGCCCGGTCTCCCGCACGCGATCGCGCAACACCTGCAGGCGCTGGGGGTGCTTGTTCATGTGATAGGGCGAGGCATTGAGCGCCAGCAGCACCTGCGCTCCGGCAGCCCGTGCCACCTCTGCAGGGCCGCGCTCCCAGACGTCGGCGCAGATATTGAGGCCAAAGCGCACGCCCTTGCACTCGAACACGCAGGCCGCATTTCCGGCTTCGAAGTAACGTTCCTCGTCAAACACCTCGTAATTGGGCAGCAGGCTCTTGTGATAGCGCGCCACGAGCTTGCCATCACGGAGCACCGACGCCGCGTTGTAGCGCTGATCGCCGTCCTCGACCGGATGTCCGAGCACCACGGTAATCCCCGTGGCGGCAGCCGCGATGCGCTCCGTCTCACGGCTGCAGGCACGATAGAAGTCGGGCCGCAGCAGCAGGTCCTCGGGTGGATAGCCCGACAGGGCGAGTTCGGGCGTCAGCAGGAGGTCCGCGCCGGCAGCGCGAGCCTCCTCCAGCGCAGCGATGATCCGGTCGGCGTTGCCAGCGAGGTCGCCCACGGTCAGGTTGAGTTGCGCGACGGCGATCGAAACAGGGGAGTGTGCGTGTGCGTTCATGGGGCGAAACTATACCGCTTCGGCGGTCGCGTGGAAGTCCGCTTGCAACCTGCGGGGGCGGTGCCCGAGGTGTGACTGCCACCGGACCAGGACAACCCACAGCCGATGGGGGAAAGGCTGTGGATAAGCCCTGAACAGCCCTTGCAAGCGCCTGTCGCGCAAGCGTATCGTCGCGATGCACAAAAAGAAGGCTCCTGACATCCATGCGATCCGCCACGCTCGCCACCGCCATCGAACTTCGCGCATGAATCGCCCCGACGGACTTCACCTGCTTTCGCGCATCGGCGAGATCGACGCCGCGCGCTGGGACGCTCTGCTCGACGCAAGCTCGGGCAATGCGCCTCCGTGCCTGCGTCACGCCTACCTTGCCACGCTCGAAGACACGGGCTGCGTGGGCGGCCGGACCGGCTGGAAGCCCGCTCATGCCACCCTCTGGCGGCTGGGCAAGCTGATTGCGGCGATGCCCCTCTACGTCAAGGACCATTCCTACGGCGAGTACGTCTTCGATTGGGCGTGGGCCGAGGCCTACCAGCGCCATGGCCTCGATTACTACCCGAAGTGGCTGTCGGCACTGCCGTTCACGCCCATTCCCGGCCCGCGCATCCTGGGTTGCGATCGCCCCGCCCGCGGCGCACTGCTCGATGCCGTTCTGGCGCAAGTCCGCGAGTCGGGCGCCTCCTCCTTTCACATCCTCTTCCCCGCCGATGACGAACGGCCCCTGCTCGCTTCCTCAGGGATGATGATCCGCGAGGGCGTCCAGTTTCATTGGGAGAACCGGCCGCCAACCGCCGCCAGCGCCGCCCCGTTCAGCCCCTTGCCACACCCGCAGCACGGCGGTGGACATATACCCTGGAAAGACTTCGACGCCTTCCTGGCAAGCCTTAACAGCGAAAAACGCAAGAAGATTCGGCAGGAACGTCGTCGCGCAGCCGCCCACGGCCTGGAACTACGCTGGCTGGATGGCCAGGCGGCGCGAGCAGGCGACTGGGACTTCCTTGGCCGCTGCTATGCGATGACTTACGCCCTGCATCGGTCGACGCCCTACCTTTCCACTGCGTTCTTCCACCGTCTTGGAGAACGAATGCCGGACGCCGTCCGCCTGCTGCTGGCCTGTCGACAAGGAGAACCCGTTGCCGCCGCGTTCTTTCTTCGTGACGACAAGGCCCTCTACGGCCGCTACTGGGGCGCGTTGGAGAATCTGCCCTTCCTGCACTTCGAACTGTGTTACTACCAGGCGATCGAGTATTGCATCGACCAAGGGCTCGAACGCTTCGAAGGCGGTGCGCAGGGCGAACACAAGCTCGCCCGCGGCCTGCGCCCAGTTCGCACCTGTTCAGCGCACTGGATTGCCGACCCTCGCTTCCGGCGGGCTGTGGACGACTACCTCGTCCGCGAGCGCAACGGCATGGACGACTACGTCGACGAACTCAATGACCGCGCCCCCTTTCGTCGCAACGCACCGGATCCCTGACCAGCGCCTACCGAAACGATTCACTGCGAAGGAACGGGCGTGCCCTATAGAGCGCGGTGATGGTCTTGGCGTCGGTGATCTCGCCGGCATGGATGCGTGCCTCGACGACGTCCAACGGTAACTGCAGGATCTCGAGAAACTCGCCTTCGTCCCATGCATGGCCAACATGGGTCAGGCCTCGCGCAACGAAGATCTCGATGCGCTCATCCGAATACCCGATGCAGGGATGCATCACGCCGACATGGCGCCACGCCGACGCCTCGTAACCGGTTTCCTCGCGCAGCTCGCGTCGGGCGCAGGCGAGGATGTCCTCACCCGTATCGATCTTCCCAGCAGGCAGTTCAAGGAATGCCCGCCGCAGCGGGTAGCGGAACTGGCGCTCGAAAAGCAGAGCGCCGTCGGGAAGCTGCGCAACCACGACCACCGCACCGGGATGGCGCACGTACTCGCGCACGCTCTCGCCGCCATCCGGTAGCCGCACCCGATCCCGGAAGACCTTCAGCAACGCACCATCGAATACCCCCTCTGAGCTGAGCGGGTACTCGTTCAGCGGATCTCCGGTGTTATTCCACACGCCCGTTTACAGCGAACCGAGCAATGCGTAAGCACAGACCGACATCAGCATCTGCGGTGCGAGTCCGAGTGCAGCGATGGCGAGGCCATTGGCCGACAGCATCACACGCACCTCGGCCGGGGCATGGATCGGCGAGGCGTCCACCGGTTCATCGAAGTACATCAGCTTGACGACGCGCAGGTAATAGAACGCACCGATCACCGACATGACCACCGCGAGCACAGCAAGCCAGAAGTAACCGGCCGCGACCACGGCCTGCAATACCGACAGCTTGGCGAAGAAGCCGATGAAGAAGGGCACGCCGGCCATCGAGAACATCACGAACAACATCATCAGCGCATACCAGGGGCTGCGCTTGTTGAGGCCCTTGAAGTCGTCGATGTTCTCCGCCTCGAAGCCCGCGCGCGACAGCAGGATGATCATGCCGAATGACGCCAGGCTCATGATCACGTAGGACACGGCATAGAACATCGCCGAGCTGTAGGCGTTGAGGGCGAAATGACGGTCCCCTTCGACCACCCCCGCGAGGAGGCCGAGCAACATGAAGCCCATGTGCGAAATACCCGAGTAAGCGAGCATGCGCTTGATGTTCTGCTGGGCAATCGCAGCGAGGTTGCCCAGCACGATCGACGCGCCCGCGACCATCATCAACATCACCTGCCACTCTTCGGCGATATCGAACAGCGCCCAGATCAACAGCCGCACCGCCATCGCGAATGCTGCGAGCTTGGGGGCGGTCGCAATCACCAGCGTGACGGCCGTCGGTGCACCTTGATAGACGTCCGGCACCCACATGTGGAACGGCACGACACCGAGCTTGAAGCAGATCCCGGCGACCAGGAAGACGAGACCGAACATCAGCACGCTCTGGTTCGCCGACTGATTGTAGATGGACTGGGCGATCGCCGAGAACTCGAGCGTCCCGGTCGCGCCGTACACCATGGACATGCCGTACAGCAACAGGCCGGAAGCGAGCGCACCAAGCACGAAGTACTTCATCGCGGCCTCGGTAGAGCGCGGAGAATCGCGGTCGAAGGCCACCATCGTGTATAGCGCGAGCGACATCATCTCGAGGCCGATGTACATCGGCAGCATGTGGTTGGCGGTGACCATGACCATCATGCCCAGCGTCATCAATAGCGCGAGCAGGTAGTACTCGGGTTTGTCCATCTTGCGGTCGGCCAGGTAACCGCGGCCGTAGAGCAGCGCGATCGCTGTCGAGAAGTAGATCATCAGCTTCAGGAAATCGCCCATCAGGTCACTGATGAACATGTTGCTGAAGGTATGCACCACCTCCCCTTCCATCGTGTAGATGGTGATCAAGGCCGCCGCGATCAGCGTCGCCTGCGTCAGGAAGTAGGACAGGTTGCGGGCGATGCTGCGGGCGAAGGTACTCGCCAGCATGATCACCAGGGCCATCACGGCCACGAAGATCTCGGCCGCTGCGGGGTAGAAGTCGGGGACGACGAAATTCATCTTCTGACCAGTCCGTTAAGTGTCTCTAGAGCGCTCGCGCCAAGCAACGCTCAGAGCTTGCTCACGGCAACATGCCGCAGGAGTTCATTCACCGAGGCGTGCATCACTTCGGTGAAGGGGAAGGGATACAAGCCCATGGCCAGCACACACGCTGCGAGAATCGCGAGGAAGGCAAACTCACGACCGTTGATGTCCTCGAGCTCGGCCACGTGCTTGTTGGCGACCTTGCCAAACACCACACGCTTGTACATCCACAGCGAATACGCGGCACCGAGGATCAGCGTGGTGGCGGCAATGAAGCCGATCCAGAAATTGAACTTGACCGCGCCGAGCACAACCATGAACTCACCCACGAAACCCGAGGTCGCCGGCAGCCCGGAGTTGGCCATCGCAAAAAGCATGAAGAAGGCCGCGAACTTCGGCATCGTGTTCACCACGCCACCATAGTCGGCGATCTGGCGCGAATGCATGCGGTCGTAAAGCACCCCGATGCAAAGGAACATCGCGCCCGATACGAACCCGTGCGAGATCATCTGCACCAGCGCACCTTCGAGTCCAAGTGAGTTGAACATGAAGAAGCCCAGGGTCACGAAACCCATGTGCGAGATCGACGAGTAGGCGACCAGCTTCTTCATGTCGGCCTGCACCAGGGCGACGAAGCCGATGTAGACCACCGCGATCAGCGACAGCGTGATCATCAGCGGCGCGAGTTGATGTGCGGCATCGGGGACGATCGGCAGCGAGAAGCGCAGGAAACCGTAGGCGCCCAGCTTCAGTGCGATCGCGGCCAGCACTACCGAACCCCCGGTGGGCGCCTCGACGTGGGCGTCGGGCAGCCAGGTATGCACCGGCCACATCGGCACCTTGACCCCGAAGGCAATCAGGAAGGCTAGGAAGATCAGTATCTGCGGCTCGATCGGCAGCGGAAGCTGGTGCCAGTCGAGGATGCTGAAGCTGCCGCCGGACTGCATGAACAGGTAGAGCAGCGCGACAAGCATCAGCAAGGAGCCGAACAGCGTGTAGAGGAAGAACTTGATCGCGGCGTAAACACGGTTGGCGCCACCCCAGATGCCGATGATCAGGTAGAGCGGGATCAGCGAAGCCTCGAAGAACACGTAGAACAGGATGCCGTCGAGCGCGGAGAAGATCCCGTTCATCAGGCCCGACATGATCAGGAAGGCAGCCATGTACTGCGCGACCTTGTCCTGGATCACCTGCCAGCCCGCCATCACCACGAGGATGGTGATGAACGCGTTGAGGATCACGAACAGCACCGACAACCCGTCCACCCCGAGGTGGTAGTTGATGTTGAAGCGCGGCACCCAGGAGGTCAGCTCGACGAACTGCATCGCGCTGGTTGTGGTGTCGAAGCCGGTGTAGAGCGGAATCGTCACCACGAAGCCAGCCACCGCTACCGCGAAGGCGAGCATGCGCGCCAGCGGGGCATTGCGATCCGAGCCGGTCGCAAGCACCAGCAGGCCACCGAGGATCGGTACCCAGATCGCCAGACTGAGGAGAGGAATGTCCGTCATCGTTGCTTTCCGTTCAGTGCGCCGCGCACGGCGCGTTCGATCTTGTTATGTACTTCTGTTCCGGCATGTTCGACTCAACCACGGTTGAACCAGTAGGTGAGCAGAATGAACACGCCGATGATCATCATGAAGGCGTACTGATAGAGGTGGCCGGTCTGGAACAGGCGCGTCATCTGCGACACCCAGCCCACCAGCTTCGCTGACCCATTGACCGCGACGCCGTCGATCAGCCCCTGATCACCCGCCTTCCACAGACCCTTGCCGAGCGCACGCGCGCCACCGGCGAAGAAGATCTCGTTGAAGCGGTCGAAGTAGTACTTGTTATCGAGCAGGGTATGAATCGGCCGGAACGTGCGCTGGATGGCTGCCGGGATATCCGGACGCTTCATGTAGAAGAACCAGGCGAGCACCACGCCGGCCATGGCAAGCCAGAACGGAGCGGTCTGCAGGCCGTGCAAGGCCATTGCGAGCGGACCATGGAAACTCGCGGCCAGCTCTTTCAGGCCGACGTGATTGTCACCCACGAAGATCACACCCTTGAACCAGTCGCCGAACAACATCGGATCGATGGTGAAGAAGCCGATCAGGACGGACGGAATGGCCAGCAGCACCAGCGGCAGGGTCACTACCCAAGGCGACTCGTGCGGCTTCTGCCCCGGCGCAAGCCCATGGTGGTGGTCAGCGGAAGGCTCTTCATCGTCATGATCGCCGTGATGGTCATGGTGATCGTGTGCCTTGCCGAAACGCTCCTCGCCATGGAACACAAGGAAATACATCCGGAACGAATAGAACGCGGTCACGAACACGCCGAGCAGCACACAGAACATCGCATACCCGGAACCGGCGATCGTCGACGCATGCACCGCCTCGATGATCGAGTCCTTGGAATAGAAGCCCGAAAACAGCGGAAAACCGATCAGCGCGAGCGAACCGAGCAACGACGTGATCCACGTGATCGGCATGTACTTGCGCAGGCCGCCCATGTTGCGCATGTCCTGGTCGTGATGCATGCCGATGATCACCGAACCGGCGCCGAGGAACAGCAGCGCCTTGAAGAACGCGTGCGTCATCAGGTGGAAGACTGCCGCCGAGTACGCGGACACACCGAGCGCGACCGTCATGTAGCCGAGTTGGGACAGCGTCGAATACGCCACCACGCGCTTGACGTCGTTCTGGACGATGCCCAGGAAACCCATGAACAGCGCGGTCGTCGCGCCGATCACGAGCACAAAGGACAGTGCCGTATCCGAGAGCTCGAACAGCGGCGACATGCGTGCGACCATGAAGATACCCGCCGTCACCATCGTCGCGGCGTGAATCAGTGCCGAGATCGGGGTCGGACCTTCCATCGAGTCCGGCAGCCACACGTGCAGCGGCACTTGGGCCGACTTGCCCATTGCACCGATGAACAGGCAGATGCAGATGGCGGTCAGCAGCGGCCAGCCAGTCACGGCCATTTCGGTAAGCGACAATTCCTGCGCCTTGGCAAACACCTCCTGGTAGTTGAGGCTGCCGGTGTAGGCGGCGATCAGGCCGATGCCGAGCAGGAATCCGAAGTCACCGACGCGGTTGACCAGGAAAGCCTTCATGTTGGCGTAAATCGCGGTCGGACGCTCGTACCAGAAGCCGATGAGCAGGTAGGACACCAGACCAACCGCCTCCCAACCGAAGAACAACTGCAGGAAGTTGTTCGACATCACCAGCATCAGCATCGAGAAGGTGAAGAGCGAGATGTAGCTGAAGAAGCGCTGATAGCCCGGGTCCTCCGACATGTAGCCGATGGTGTAGATATGCACCATCAGGGACACGAAGGTCACCACCAGCATCATCATCACGGTGAGCGAGTCGATCTGGAAGCCGACCTCGAAATTGATGCCCCCCGACTGCATCCAGGTGTAGATCGTGCCGTTGAAGGTGTTTCCTGCCGCGACATCCTGATAGATCACCACGGAAGCGACGAGGGCGATCGCCACACCAAGGATGGTGACGATGTGTGCCCCTGCACGACCGATGATCTTGCCGAAAAGGCCCGCGAGGATGGCCCCGACGAGTGGCGCCAGCGGCACGAGGAGATAGAGAGTCTGCATGTCCGTCATCGTGACGCTTCCTTAACCCTTGAGGCTGTCGAGGTCATCCACATGGATCGTGCGCATGTTCCGGAACATGACGATCAGGATCGCCAGGCCGATCGCCGATTCGGCGGCTGCGACGGTGAGGATGAAGAAAACGAAAACCTGGCCGGCGATATCGCCCAGATAGTGCGAGAAGGCCACGAAGTTCATGTTGACCGACAGCAGCATCAGTTCGATGGCCATCAGCAGCACGATCAGGTTCTTCCTGTTTAGGAAAATCCCGACCACGCTGATCGCGAAAAGAATCGCGCCCAGAATGAGGAAGTGGGAAAGCGAAAGCATCTATGACCCCCTGATCGCGCCGGCTCACTTGCCGACGCGGTGTTCTTTTCTTGTTTGCGCCAGCCGTCAGTCTTCTTTTTCGGCCTTCATCTTCACCAGTTCGACACGGCCCTCGCGCTTGACCGCGACCTGTTCCGACGGCTGCATGTACTTGATACCCTTGCGCTTGCGCAGCGTCAGCGCCACCGCAGCCACCATCGCGACCAGGAGCACAAGCGAAGCAAGTTCGAACGGATAGACGTAATCGGTATACAGGACGCGACCAATCTCGCGTGTGTTGCTGTAGGTCTCGGCGGCAGCCGGCGGTGCGGGCATGGCCTCGAGGCCGAAGTAGGAACCGCCCAGCACCATGGCCATCTCGACCAGCATCAGGATGCCTACGAGCGCGCCAACGGGCAGGTAGCTCCAGAAACCTTCGCGCAGGCGGTCGAGATTGATGTCCAGCATCATGACAACGAAGAGGAACAGCACCATTACCGCACCGACGTAGACCATGACGAGGGTGATGGCCAGAAACTCGGCCTGCAGCAGCAACCAGAGGCCGCCGGCGTTGAAGAAGGTCAGCACCAGGAACAGCGCCGCGTGCACCGGATTCCGTGCAGTGATCACCCTCAGCGCCGCGACCACCATGATCACGGCGAGAAAGTAGAAGACGAAGGTCTTGAATTCCATGTTCTTGACTCGTGGCGCCTGCGCGCCCTCCCCTTAGCGGTACTTGGCGTCCTGCTCGCGGTCTGCCGCGATCTGGGACTCGTATCGGTCACCCACCGCAAGCAGCATCTGCTTGGTGTAGTACAGGTCGCCGCGCTGCTCACCGTGGTACTCCAGCACACGGGTCTCGACGATCGCATCCACCGGACATGCTTCCTCGCAGAACCCGCAAAAGATGCACTTGGTGAGATCGATATCGTAGCGAGTGGTGCGCCGCGAGCCGTCCTCACGTTGATCCGACTCGATCGTGATCGCCATCGCCGGACAGATTGCCTCGCAAAGCTTGCAGGCAATGCAACGCTCCTCGCCGTTCGGATACCGCCGCAAGGCATGCAGTCCACGGAAGCGGTTACTCTGCGGCGTCTTCTCTTCCGGAAACTGGATGGTGATCTTACGCTGGAAGAAATGGCGGCCAGTCAGGGCCATGCCCTTGACGAGTTCCTTCAGGAACAGACTGCCGATGTAATCCTTGGCACCCATGGTCTTCTCAACTCCAGATCGACAGCGGCGACATCAGCCACAAGGCCACCACAAACACCCACACCAGGGTGATCGGGATGAACACCTTCCACCCCAGGCGCATGATGTGGTCATAGCGGAAGCGCGGGAAAGTGGCGCGCGCCCACAGGAACAGCAGCAAAATGAACGCGGTCTTGAGCGCCAGCCAGTGGAAACCGTCCGGCAGGAAACCAACCGGCGAAAGCCATCCCCCGAGGAACAGGATCGAGGTCAGGATCGACACCAGGATCATGTTCGCGTATTCCGCGAGGAAGAACAGTGCGAAGGTCATCCCCGAGTACTCGACCATGTGACCGGCTACGACCTCCGCCTCGCCCTCGACCACGTCGAAAGGCGCACGATTCGTTTCAGCGATGCCCGAGATGACATAGACCACGAACATGGGGAACAGCGGCAGCCAGTTCCACGACAGGACCCCGAGTCCCATGTCGGCGAAGCGGCCCTCGCCCTGCGACATGTCGATATCGCTGAGGTTGAGGCTGGCCGAGATCAGCAGGACGCAGATCAGCGCAAAGCCCATGGACACCTCGTAGGACACCATCTGCGCTGCAGCACGCATCGAACCCAGGAACGGGTACTTGGAGTTCGATGCCCAACCTGCGACGATCACGCCATACACTTCCATCGAGGTGATCGCTAGCAGGAACAGCAGGCCCGCATTGACATCGGACAGCACCACACCATCGTCGAACGGGATCACTGCCCAAGCCGCGAGCGAAGGCGCGATTGCAAGGATCGGCCCCAGGATGAAGAGCCCCTTGTTCGCGCCGCTCGGAACGATGATTTCCTTGAACAGCAGCTTGACGCCGTCGGCGATCGGCTGCAGCAAGCCCTTCGGACCCACACGGTTGGGCCCGATGCGGACCTGCATGTAGCCGATGACCTTCCGTTCGGCGAGCGTCAGATAGGCCACCGCAATCATCAGCGGCGCAATGATGGCCACGATCTTGAGCAGGGTCCAGATCGCCGTCCAGGCGGGACCGAAAAACTCGGCAACGGGTTGCAGCATCGCTTCCATCAGACACGCTCCATGCCGTCGTCGCTGATGTCGACTTTCGCACCCGAGGTCTCGACGATCTCGCGGATCACCTTGCCGCCCGAGCCGATCACTTCGCGGA
>JAANMX010001356.1_pt1 | contig 28141 bp, 24 predicted proteins | sample 7279681 | NCBI WGS metagenome assembly JAANMX01 (sample SAMN14094542, study PRJNA606508) | bioreactor metagenome | isolation source: A lab-scale SPAN reactor treating ammonium-rich wastewater day 351 | place: Ireland: Galway | collected 2018-01-01 | reverse complement strand
CGGAGAGCACGGTCGAATCCGGGGTTGGGGCTCCTGTTCCGTTCGCCGAACCCGGCAGCATCCGGGCACAGGACGACGAACCCCTCACGGGCGAGCGCGGCGCCGGTCTGGTGCATCTCGCCAAAGTGGGGCGCGCGGACGCCCGCCGGCTCATCCTTGCCCACGTCGTACTGCCCCGCATGCTGATGCCAGACACAGAGTCCCGGCGCAGGCCGCTCCGCCGATACGCCCGCAGGGATGAGGAGCCACGCGGCGATCCGTTCCTCCGGCTCGACGAGGTAGGTGATCCTCTCCCGCCGGAAATGGGGGAGCTCCTCAACGCCCTCCACCCGCGCGTCGAGCGACGGGCCTTCGGGCCATGGGCCGCCCAGGCAGTCCAGCAGCCGCTGCTTCATCGCCTCAGGGTCGCGTCGCATCACCTGCCCACGATGTAGATCGGCGTCGATCCGACGTGCACCGGGCCCCGAGCCAGCGGGAACCCGTAGACATCGTATGCCGTCCGGCGCGGGGCCAGCTCGAGCGTCCTCGTTCCCGAAGGCGCCCACACCACCTCGATTACCGAGGAGCCTCGCCGGAACAGTCGTGATTCGATGCCGGGGCCCCGCTTCCCATCCCCGGATGAGGTGGCCCCTGCCAGCATGTCGCCCACGGTCAGATAGGCGACGAGCGGGAGGGTCGGTGAGCCGTCGGGCCGCACCAGAGCGAAGCTGCCGTATTCGCCGCCGAAGAAGGTGAACCAGAGCACGCGATCGACAAATCCCGACGACATAGCCTCCACCATCTCTTTGGCCAGCACGGCGGCGGCCTTCGGCTCGGGAGCGCCCCAACTCGGCGACACGAAGTCGTCCCGGTAGGGCTGGCCCGCCTCATCCAGCCAGAGCCTCTGCTTGCCGCCGTATCGGCGAATCATCGCACCCGCCATCCGGAGCCCCTCGCGAAACGTGCCCGTCGCCGATGTCGGATCGAGGACATCCACAGGTCCCCGCTCGTCCGGGTCCCTGGGGCAGATATACGGATGGATACCCACGGCATCACAATACCGGAGCGCCCCGGCTTTGAAGCACTCCTCCATGAATCTCAGGTTGATCCCGGCCAGACTCAGCCCCAGAATCCGCGCTTCAGGATCGACGGCTCTGACCGCGCCATAGGTCTCCCGAAGCAGGGCCGTATAGGCGACTGCATCGGGCTTCGGATGCCAGTAGCGGGCCATGTTCGGCTCATTCGCCGGTATCCACCATCGGATTCGATCCCGATAGCGAGCGACCACCGCGCTCACGAACCGCCGCCAGCGGGCCATATCGGTGGGCGGATGGCGCTCCGAGTTGAGGCCCGGTTTGGCCTCGCCGGGCCCGGCCCAGGAGGGCTGGGGCTTCTCCCAGATGAACGTAGGGATGAGCTCGACCCGGTTCCGGACGGCGTGCTGGACGATCCTGTCGTACTTGTCCCAGACGAATCGGCCCTCGCTCGGCTCGATCTCGAACCACTCGAACGGCATCCGGAGCATGGTCACCCCGGCTGCCCGGGCCATTCGGAAGTACTCCTCGCTCTCCTGGGCATCGGCGAAGCAGGCCGATGCGCCAGACAAGGGGAAGCGCGGCCTCGCCCGGGTAGACGCCACCCGGATCCAGCCAGCGGGGCGGCCGTCCGCCTCGATGGCGTAGAAACCGGTCTGACGGATGGCCGGCAGCGCTGCCGACGCGCCCCCTCGGTCGGCTCGGCCCTTCCTGACCACGGCTCCTCCGGGCCGACGCACGGTCACGAGGGCGCCCGATTCCGCAGGCGGCACGAACGCCAGCTTGATCGGTGCGCCCGGCGCAAACGTGTTCCATGGCGCACGCCCCCCGGATGCCACGGGCGGAGGCGCCGGCAGACCGTCGAACGGCTCCAGCGCCAGCGTGTCGGCGCCTCGTTCCATCGGACTGTTCGAGCGGGCCGCAGCCTTGATCTCGTCATCGGTGTGCTGCCGCGATGAAACCCGGAGATCGTCGAAGGCGCACGCTGGAGCGCCCCGGGCCATCATCGTCCAGGCCTGGCCTCCGATCACGAGATCGCGGGCAGGAGAGGCTGGGCCGGACCGAACCGGACCGGACCCTCGCCGTTCTCCGTCGACGTAGAGCCTCATCCCCGCGGGACCCCACGTCGCCGCAAGGGATAGCCATTCGCCGACACGCCAGGTCATCGGGCCGGAGGCGGCCAGCGAGCCGAGATCGCCGTTCAGCATGAAGACGATCTGCCGTCCCTGCGAGACGAAGAGGTGGAGGCCGCTCCGGAACCCGGCAGCGAACGGCTCGCGCTGCATGGTTGCGAGGCCCGTGAAGTCGGGCAGGTCGCTCATCGCACGGGTCGGGCGGATGCGAAACTCGATGGTCCCCTGCTCCCACCGCCACGGGCCCGCCGCTTCGTCCCTGAGCCGGACCGAAGCGACTTCGCCCGGTGCGTCCGCGAGGATCGCCCTGCCGAACCGCCCCGGTACATAGCTCATGCCCGCAGTCGCCGTCGCGCCGCTGGGGCTGGGCGGGCCCTGGAGGAGGAGCGGCCGATAGGGCTCCAGTGCCGCCTGCCTTATGTCGATGCCAAACTCGGCTTCATCGATCCAGAGCGTCCGTTCGGTGTGGGTCGTCGGGAGGAATCCCGCCGCATCGGCGATCACCACGGCGCCGACCTGTTCAATATCGAGGCGCCCGTTCTCATCCTTCCCGTCGTCGCTGAGCTGGAGATCGGCGAAGGCCGTCTCGACGGTCTTCCACTCGTTCGCCATCATCTGGATCACCACATGGTACGAGGAGCCGTCCCGCTCGATGCAGCCGATGATGTAGGTCCCGGGAACGGAGGTGCGGAGCCGCACCCGGAGTCCCTGGCCGACGAGCCCGGATACGGTGTGCATGATACCGGCGAACTTCCTGGGCTCGGGCGTATAGACGATCGCCAGCGCCTTCTCCGCGCCGTCCACCGCCTCGACTGAGAGCCGTGCTGGGACACCGGTTGGCGGCCCAACCGCAACCCAGCCCTCGGCGCCCTGGTCGTAGGTCGATCGGAGCGGCCCGGGCTTCTGGGACAGGGCCGCAAGGGCAGCCAGCAGGGCCGCACCGGCCGTCACCCATCGAACCGACCTCGCTAGCCGAATGGGAATGTGCATCACCCTCTCCTGAACGGGACGAAACAACAGGGAGACGAAACCCACCGCAGCGGGGTTTCGGGCATACCTCCCGTCACGATTCCGCGGCGGCGTCCAGGAACCTGCCCCATCGTCTGCAGCCAGGACGGATGGTACGTTCCGATATCGGCCCTAGCGACGGCGTTCGCCGCGAGAGGCGGCCACATGGCGCTGGTAGATCGCCACGGAGCCGACGAGGCCGATGGCAAGGGCCGACAGAAGCGCGGTCCATCGTCGGGCTTCCTCCTCCTTTCCGGCGATGACGGCGGCGTAGAGCGCAAGGGGCAGAGTCTGGGTGCGTCCGGGGATGGAGCCCGCAACCATCAGAGTCGCTCCGAACTCGCCCAGAGCTCGCGCGAAGGCGAGCGTCGCGCCCGCCAGCAGACCCCGGTAGGCGATGGGGACAACCACCTTCAGCGCGAGCTGGATCTCATCCGCGCCGAGCGTTCGGCCCGCTTCGAGCATCCCCTGATCAACCTCGGCCAGGGCTGCCGACGCCGCGATGGTGTAGAGGGGAAGCGCCATCACCGCAGCCGCCACGGCGGCCCCCTGCCACGTGAACATCAACTGGAGCCCGACGACATCGTTGACCCACCGGCCCAGCGACGTGCCTCGGCCGAAGACCAGGAGCAGGTAGTAGCCCACGACGATCGGAGGGAGCACGAGGGGAAGGGCGAGCGCCGCGCGCACCGCGTCCTTGATCGCTGAGGAGCGGCCGTGGGCCAGCCACCACGCGATAATGGTGCCGATGGGGATCACGAGACACGTGGCAAGCCCCGCAGTCTGAAGGGAGAGCCAGACCGGCGATCTGTCGGGCATCCGTCCTACCGGTTCAGCGTCCCGGGCATGAACCCATGGCGTCGCAGAATCGCCCGGGAGGTCGGCCCCTGGAGAAACGATAGGAATCGGCGGGCCTCGGCTCGATGGGGCGCATCCCGCAATACTGCGGCAGGATAGACGATCGGCGTATGGTCCTTGCCCGGGATGGCCGTCTCGAGGATCCGCACCCGCCTGCGATCGATCTGCGCATCGGTAGCGAAGACGATCCCCGCGTCGACATCGCCGGCCGCCACATAGCTCAGCGTCTGTCGAACGTTCTCTCCCAGGATCGCCTTCTTCTGCACAGAGCTCCACAGGCCCCTGCGCTGCAGGACCTCTCTTGCGTAGCGGCCGGCGGGGACCGTCTCCGGATTCGCGATCGCGACTCTGCGCACGGAGCCCCTGCCAAGATCGGCCCAGCGACGCAGGCGGTTCCCCTTCGGCGCGATCAGCGCGAGGCGGTTGGAGGCGATATTGGCCCGCGACGCGCGGTCGATCAGCCCCTTCTTCATGAGCTGATCCATCTCAACCGGTGAGGCGGATGCGAACAGGTCCACCGGAGCCCCCATCGCGATCTGCCGGCTGAGCGCACCCGATCCGCCGAAGTTGAACCGCGCCGTGGAGCCGGGATTGGCCTTCGCGTAGGCCCTCCCGATCTCGTTGAACGCGTCGGTCAGCGAAGCCGCGGCGGAGACGAGGATCTCGTCGGCACGGACCGCCGCCCCGGGTGCGACGCACAGCGCCAGCACGCCGAGCGCTGCGGACCGCGCACGGAACATGCTCAGCGCGAGGCGCAGAGCCCGTCGAATCCCTGTCTCAGCCGCCGAGGCTCGCACGGAACTCACCATCCGTGAGACGGGAAGGCGCATACCCGCGCCTGCGCGAACAAGGGGAACAGGATGGCGGCGAGGATCGCGAGGATCGCGATGACGACGAGAAGTTCGATCAGGGTAAATCCCCTGGTACGGCGTTGCATGTGCGGCGCTTGCTCCTTCAAGGTGGGCGCGTTGGCGTGCGCCTCTTGCGAGCTTCGCGCCAGCGCCCGGCGCCCTCAGGGGAGGGCTCCCCTGATTATGGCCGATGTCCTTCGCCCGCCGCCATCCCAACGCTCGGGGGGCAGGATGGGGGGGGCAGTCGGGCCGTCGTCAAGCCGTTACGGCAGATCCTTACTCCGCCCAGCCAACTGGCCCGATGCGGAGCCCGACGACCGGCGATCCGTCGGGCAGTGTAAGGCGGACGCACGCCCCCCAGCCCATGATGTTCTGGGTCACCTTGATCAGGATCCGGTTCCAGCCGCGGATGCTCCGCAGGCGGACCTTCTCCTGTCCCGGCGCGACGGCTCGCTGGGTGTTGTTCTCGAGGACGAGGGCGTCGTTCCACCAGACTTTGAGGCCGTCGTCGGTTCCGATCTCGGCGAACAGGTCCCGCTCATCCTCCGTCCACACGGCGGTCCGCAGGTAAGCGACCTTCTGCTCGCCCCCGTGGACCGCCAGAAGGTCGAGCAGCCAGGGCTGGTCTGGAGCGCCTCCCACGGGCATCGGACGCCAGTCGACCTCCCCGGCCCTGTCGGAGAGTTCGGGCGGGAACGACCTGTTGAAGAGCTCGTCGAACATTGCCCCTTCCCGAGCGTACGCCGGCGAGACCTCCCAACCCATGAGGTAGTCCCCGAAGGCCTGCATGATGCGGCTCAGTGCGCCGGCCCGGGCGCGGGTGTCGGCGTCCCGTGCGCCTGACGCCAGCGCGCCGAGGGCTTTCGTCGTCGCATCGGGCCAGTAGCCGGCGGTCCGACGGGCGATCTCCAGCGCGGCGAGCTCAGCCTCGGCGCCGAGGTCGGGCGCCTCCCTGAGGGATAGGGCAAGATCGAGAAGCCGTTCCGAGCCGAACCCCGCCATGCCTGCAAGGACCAGACGCTTCTCGTCGGGCGTCTTCGCCAGCTCCAGCGCATCCGTAAACGCCTTCGCTGCGGAGGACCCTCTGACACCGCTCCCGGGCATGGCCATCATCCGGAGATAGCCCCGGAGCGCAACGGCCCGGATCCGATCGGAAGGCGGCTTGCGCGAGAGGCCGAGGAGGAGGCCCATGGGCGACGGCTCCGACCACTCGGACAGGGCGCGGACCGCCGCCAGCTGGACCGACGCATCGGCGTCCGATGCAAGCTCGGTCAGAGCTGCGAGGCCCTCGCTCCCCCCGATTTCGCCCAGGGCCTGCGTCAGCTCCGGCCGGTCGGGCGTATCGGGCAGTGCGATGCGGCGGCGGATCTCCCGCGCAACCGTCTGCGAGTCATCGCGGCGGCCAATGGAGACGACCGCATCGAGCGCTTTGCCGGTCGGATCGGTCCCAACGATGTCAAGAAGCGGAGCGGCATCGCTCGGAGCGCCCAGCCGATCCAGCGCCTCGATGGCGGCCAGACGCGGCTCCCCGGCTTCGGGCGTGACGAAGGTCCGGATCCGGTCGAGCGGAACGTTGTCGTCCCGGGCGATGAGCGCTCGTATGGCCGCGGCCTGACGTCGCGGCTCCGGCTCATCCAGGCGCTGGGCCAGGAGTCCATCCACCTCTGCGCCGTGCAGGGCGACGAGGGCTGCCGCCGCGGCCTCAGCCGCCTCGACGTCGGAGCCGGACGCAGCCGACAACAGGAGTGGGACCGCCTCGGGACCGCCGAGGATGCCGATCGCTCGTATCACGCTGACCTGAATCGACCGGTCGGGATTGGCGATGTGCCGACCGATGGCGGAAACCGCCCGGGCATCGCCTCGTTCGGCAAGGATGTTGACCAGGGCGATCGCTTCGACTCCCCGGAGCTCGGCCAGCCGTTTGACCAGGGCGTCGGTGACGGTTGGCCCGGGCATCCCTCGAAGGATGACGGCTGCCATCCGTCGGATCTCAGGCTCGGAGGCCGAAAGAGCGGCCACGACGGTCGGGATAGCCCGTTCGCCGCTCATCAGGCAACGACCCCGGAACGCCGCCGCTCGCACCGAGGCCGGCAGAGCCGGATAGCCCAGCGCTCCGTAGAGCGTCGCCGCCTGCGAGGTGCGTCCGGCGCGCCTCAGTTCGTCGGCCCGATCGAGCAGGGCGTCCGCGGCGTCGGCCCTCCAGCCGGCATCTCGGGCTCGGAACTGCTGGAGCAGCGCCCCGTCTGCCTTCGATCCGCCGATGGCCGCCAGGGCGCGAGCGGATCGGAGGCTGACATCGCGATGCGGGGCTCGGAGCAGGCGGATCAGTTCGTCGGTCGCGGCGGCGCTGCGGCGGGAGCCGAGTAGATCGATGGCTCCGATCAGGGCATCGCCCTGGAGGCGGGGCAACGCCTTACGGACCGCCTCGGGGGCGGCAGGATCCTCAATCCGATCCAGCGCCATGAGCGCGTAATGTGCCATGCGCGGGTCGCTCAGAGTCCGCGCCAGCGCGGGCGCCTCGTCCCGACCAGCCAGAAGAACCAGTCGGCGGCAGGCGGCCTGCCGGGCGTCGAACGGCCCGTCGGCTGCGGCGATGGCGGCCAGGGTCCGGGCTGCCATACGCCGCCATGCTGCGTCACCGAGGTGCGCACGGATCGCGGCATCGGCCCGGTCGAGGATACTCCGATCCGCTCCGAAGCGGAACTGTCGGATCCGTGCGACGGCTTCCAGGCTTTTCGTCGGGCCGTCTTGAGCCTGTGCGGCCCGAGCGCCGCCGATGAACAGGAACGGGACCGCCATGAGCGCGGGCAGGATGGGCGATATCGTCATGAGAGACTCCATGGTGGGCGCATCCGTCGGGCGAAGAGCCGGGATGCGTCAGGATCGTCCGGGAAGCGCTCCCGCCGAGGGTCCCATCGGATCGGCCGACCGAGCTCGTAGGCGATGTTGCCCAGATGGCATACCGTAATCGATCGGACGGCGGGACCCTCGTTGGCGCCCGGGACGCCGTTGGTCCGAACGGCGTCCAGAAAATCGGTGTGGTGGTTGTGGGCGACGTGCAGACGGAGGTCGTTTGGCTTGAGTTTGACCCTGGCGAGGCCCTCCGGCCACGTTCGCATGTCATAGCGCCAGACGGCGATCTTACCTTCCGTGCCGATGAACATCAGGCCGTTGCCCTGCCCGCACTCCTTCGCCATCCGATCGGGGTCTCGGGTCATCACCACGCCGCTCGCATATCGATAGGTCAGGGCCGGTATCTCGTCCCCATCCGGAGGGATGATCTCCTCAGGTCCCGATTCGTCAGCTCCGATGCCCCACTGGGCGCAGTCGAAATGGTGGGCGCCCCAGTTGGTCATCTCCCCGCCGGAGAAGTCGCGCCAGGCCATCCAGGAGCCGACATAGGCGCTGTTGAAGGGGCGCCACGGGGCCGGACCCAGCCACAGATCATAGTCGAGCCAGTCGGGGATCGGTTCCTCCGGAAGCTGGCAGTCGACGTTGGCGACGGGGCCTGCCACGCCCACCACGACCTCCTTGAGCGCCCCGATATAGCCGTTCCGGACCAGCTCGGCGGCCCGGCGGAACGCGTCACTCGAACGCTGCTGGGTGCCCACCTGGAAGACGATGCCGTAGCGTCGAACGATCGTTCGAACGGCAAGCGCCTCCTGGATCGTCACCGAAAGGGGCTTTTCGCAATAGACGTGTTTGCCGGCTCGCGCCGCCGCTGCGGTGATCAGCGGATGCCAGCGTTCGCCCGTCGCGACGAGGACGGCGTCGATGTCCGGCCGTGCCAGGAGCTCGCGGAAGTCCCGATACGTCCGGCAGTCCTGGTTGCCGTACCGCTGATTCACCAGCTGTCGGGCGTTCTCCAGATTCCTTGCGTTGACGTCGCAGGCCGCGACGTACTGCACGTCGTCGCGCCCGACCAATCCGCCCGTGGGGGTCCATACCCCGCCCACGACGTGCTGGGTCCCCTGACCGCCGACTCCGATGGAGCCCATGACGATCCGCTCGCTGGGCGCGCGGCGGCCGCCCCGCCCCAGGGCAGACGCGGGGATGATCGCCGGCATGGCGACGACGGATCGGATCGCTCGGTCGAGCAGCGATCGTCGCGTCATGGTCTTGATCGGAACCACCGGCCTCTCCAAAGACGACATGACAGCATCCTCCCGAACGCCGCCGATCGACTGCGGCAGTCCGATACTTCACAGCGCGAGTTCGCCCGATTCGCCGCCATATCCTGCACTCGGCGCGGCCGTTGTCTGGCGCGTGTGCCGGTGTGGTATACTCCTCGGGTTGACGCGCCGCGGGTGACGATCGAGCCCCGCGCGCTGCGGCGGACGTACCGCCGAAGGGAGGCCTCTGCGCCTCTCGGCTTCCTGCTCCGGGCGAGACCGGAGCCACAGTCCGAAGGGAGGAAACGATCGACGTGCGCCATTACGAGGCGATGTACATTCTGGACCCGGCTCTTACCGAAGAGCAGGTTCCGCCCATCATCGAACGCTACACCAAGGTCGTCACCGACATGGGCGGAGAGGTCTCCGATGCAAGCTTGTGGGAAGGCGGCCGGCGGCCCCTTGCCTACACCATCGCGGGACGCCGCGAGGGGATCTACGTCCTCATGCAGTTCGTAGCCGGCAAAGATGTCCCCGCAGAACTCGACCGGCTCTTCAAGATCAGCGACAACGTCCTCCGGCACATCGTGGTGCGGCCGGATCCCGACGAGGAGTAGCCGTAGCAACCGGCCGCCTGCCGATACGAGCGCAGGGTACGCCAGGAAGGCTATAACCAATGATCAACCGTATTATCCTTGTGGGCAGGCTGACCAGGGATCCCGAGTCGTCCTATACGGGCAGCGGCATCCCCGTCTCCCGATTTCGCATCGCGGTCGATCGGCCAACCCGCAATCCGGAAACCAACGAGAAGGAAACGGACTTCATCGACATCGTCGCCTGGCGCAAGACCGCCGACTTCGTTCGCGAGTACCTCGGCAAGGGGCGGCTGGTTGGCGTCGACGGACGATTGCAGGTGCGGTCCTGGACGGCCCAGGACGGCTCCCGCCGATGGTCCACGGAAGTGGTCGCCGATTCGGTTCAGGGTCTGGATCGCGCCAGAGACGCTGGGCCTAGCGATACGCCGGCACCGCTCCCCGACCATGAGCCCCCCTTCACCAGCGGATCTCGACGGACCGAACCGTCTGGCGATTCGCCGAGAGAACCGGCTCGCGGAGCGCCCTCCGTCGAGGCGGACGAACCTGACCCCTTCGATTCACTGTAACGATAACGATCATGACGATGACAAGGAACCACACACGATGACCGCACCTCCAGCCAAGAAGCGCCCGCCGGGCAAATGGCGCCGGCCTCGCCGCAAAGTCTGTACGTTCTGTGTCGATAAGGCCGACAGCGTCGATTGGAAGAACCTCTCCAAACTCCGGCGTTTCCAGTCCGACCGGGGTAAGATCGTCGCTCGACGGACCACCGGCACCTGTGCGCGACATCAGCGCATGGTTGCCGACGCTGTCCATCGCGCCCGTCATATGGCCCTCCTCTGCTACGTCGTCGAGGCCTGATGACGAGCCCCTGGCGGCTCCCCATGACGACGGCCCGCGGCCGGACGCCCTTTCGGGCTCCCGGACCGGGGCCGTTTCGTTTCCATTCCCAAGGAACACTCGATGATTCACCACGCTAATCCCCATGCCAACGTCGCGCAGGTTCTGGATAACCTCGATGCCATTCGAGTCCTCGATCCGCACGGCATGCTCGATCTCACCGAACGTTTTCCGGATCAGTGTCGGGACGCCCTGCAGATCAGTCGCGACTTTCTGGCGGCCCAGGGCGCGCCCGCACGCCCATCCAGTATCATCATCACGGGCCTGGGCGGATCGGCCATCGGCGGCGACCTCGTTCGTGCGCTAGTCGAAATCGGCGGTGATGTGCCGGTCATCGTCAACCGGGACTACCGGCTCCCTGGCTTCGCTGGACCGAACACGCTGGTCATCGCCTCCTCCTACTCCGGCAACACCGAGGAGACCGTCTCCGCCTATGAGCACGCACGCGATCTCGGATGCCCCAGGATCTGCATCACGAGCGGCGGTGAACTCGCACGGCACGCCGCACGAGACGGCGTCCCCTGCTGCATCGTCCCTGGCGGGCGTCCGCCCAGGGCCTCGACCGGCTATCTGTTCATCCCGACCCTGGCGGTCGTCGCCGCGAGCGTCGATCTCGGAGCGCAGTGCGGTCTGAACGCCGTCGACGCGAGCCTGGGCCACCTGGACGAGCTAGCCGCAGAGTGGCGCAGGGAAAACCCTGTGAGCGATAACCCTGCGAAGGAGCTGGCGGTCGCGCTGCACGGTCGGATCCCCATTTTCTACGGCGCCCAGGGCTGGACGAGCGTCCTTGCCCTGCGGTGGAAAGGGCAGTTCAACGAGAACGCCAAAGTCCACGCCTTCGCCAACGCGCTGCCCGAGCAGAACCATAATGAAATCCTGGGATGGACCAGGGCGTCCCAGCAATCGAGCATCTGGTCCGTCGTCTATCTGCGCGATCCGCAGGAAACCGAGGATCAGCCCCGAATAGCCAGAAGGATCGCGGTGCTGCAGGCGGTGATCGCGAGCAGCGCCGAGCAGCATGAAGTGTGGGCTGCCGGCGATTCGCTGATGGAGAGGCTCTTGGGGACACTGTACTACGGCGACTTCGTTTCGGTATACGCCGCTCTGCTGGCCGGAGTGGATCCGACGGACATCGCCGGCATCGACCTGCTGAAAGGCGAGATGGCGAACCTGAACGGAAACGGCAGGTGAAGCTGTCCTGCGACCCGGCAAGGGTGTCACGAGGCTGATCGAGATCCGCCGGGTCGGCGTGAAGCGCCGGGATGCATAGCGGCACACGGGGCGCAGCGATGGCTGGCCACGGGGAGGGCTGAAGGGAATGGCGAGCGTTACGCTCAGGGAACTGACGAAGAAGTTCAAAGAGGTCGTCGCGGTCGATCGGCTGTCGCTGGAGATCCAGGACAAGGAGTTTCTGGTTCTCGTCGGCCCCTCAGGCTGTGGCAAGACAACGGCGCTCCGGATGGTGGCCGGTCTCGAAGAAGCCACGTCGGGCGAGATCCTGATCGGGGATCGGGTCGTCAACGACGTCTCGCCCAAGGATCGGGATATCGCGATGGTCTTTCAGAACTACGCTCTCTATCCCCATATGTCGGTCTACGACAACATGAGCTTCGGCCTCCGTCTGAAGCGGGAGCCCACGGGCAAGCCGTGGCCGATGAGCTCCCGACGAGCCTTCTCGAAACAGGAAATCGACCGTCGAGTCAACGAGGCCGCCGAGCTGCTCGGGCTCAAGACGCTCCTCCAGCGGAAGCCCAAGCAGCTCTCGGGAGGACAGCGGCAGAGGGTCGCCCTGGGTCGCGCCATCGTCCGCGAACCGAAGGTCTTCCTGATGGACGAGCCCCTCTCCAACCTGGACGCCAAGCTCCGGGTTCAGACTCGCGCCGAGCTGATCAAACTCCATCGGCGCCTGGGGATCACCACCATCTACGTAACCCACGACCAGGTCGAGGCGATGACCATGGGCGACCGGATCGCCGTGCTGAACGAAGGCGTCATGCAGCAATGCGATACGCCCCTGAACCTGTACAACCATCCGGCCAACACCTTCGTCGCCGGGTTCATCGGCTCACCGGCAATGAACATGATCAAGGTCAGCATTCGGCAGAAGGACGGCGGCTACGTTGCCGACGGAGGCGCCTTTCAGGTGGAGCTCCCGGCAGCCGTCTCCGATAAGCTCGGCCCCTATGCTGGGAAGGTATGCACGCTCGGCATCCGCCCTGAGGACATCTACGATCGGAACCTGGAAGGGCTGGTCAAACCGACGCCTGGGAACACGGTCACCGTCGGCGTCGACGTCATCGAGCCCCTGGGCAACGATGTGGAGCTCTACCTCACGGCTGGTGAGCATCAGGTGATCGCGATGGTCGATAACAAGACCCTGGCGCGCGTCGGCGAAAAGCTCGACGTCATCTTCGATATGGACAAGAGCCACCTGTTCGATCCCGCCACCGAAGCCGCCATCTACTGATCCATCCGCCTTCCTCCATCGCCGACGCGCCAGCCTGGCTCGGAGCGCGGTCGGCCGGCGGCTGCACAGGCCCGTTCGGATGTAACGCCCCGTCGCCGATCGTCGTCCTACACGGTGGCGGGCCAGCGTATTGATGGACGCCGGCTCCATCGGACGCGATCCTCGCCGCCGCAGACGCTGTTCCTAACCAGACCCAGGAGGACTCGCATGAACGGACGTCGCGAAGCTCGCGCATCGCTGCGAACGCTGGCCATCGCCGCAACGGCCATCACCCTGGCCCCATCACTGTTTGCCGACGGGACGATGCTGCCCGAGGAGGCCCTGTACCGGAAGCATCGGCAGAACGCCCTCATCAACGAGCCGGAGCAGAAGGCGGTGATCTACTACCGCAACGGCATCGAAGACCTGATCATCAGCCCACGGTTCGAAGGCCCCGCGTCACGCTTCGCCTGGGTCATCCCCGTGCCCTCCCGTCCGAAGGTGGATAAGCTGGACGGGGCGATCTTCCACGAGCTCGAACGCCTGACGGCCCCCGCCGATCGGCCCAGGGGCGGGACGTTCGGAGGGGCTCCTACAAAGGGGGTGGACGTGCTTGAGCGCCGCACGGTCGGCGCCTACGACGTGGCCGTGCTCCAGGCCGGCCAGTCCGATGCCCTGGTCCAGTGGTTGAGGGAGAACGGCTTCGCGCTCGTGCCCGAGGTGGAGGGCCCCATGCGGGCGTATGTCCAGGAACGATGGACCTTCGTCGCCATGCGCGTCAACGTTCCCGACGCGGCCGAAGGGCTCCGTACGGGCGCCCTGGCGCCCATCCGTCTGACCTTCCGCTCCGCCCGCTGCATCTACCCGCTCCGAGTGTCCTCGGCGAACCCGAAGCCCTTCGCAGTGACGGTGTTCGTCGTCACGCCCCTGGATCCGGACGCCGATCCCGTCGGGCTGAGGACCATCCCGCACGGACTCGCCACGAGCTGGGTGGGTCGGGCGTTGTGGGTAGGGGAGCCGGCCCGCAGCTACGCGCCGACCCTGGCCAGGCTCGCGCCGGGCCGCGTGGCCGTCTATCTCTTCCACTGGAACTATCGACCCGAGCAGTGCAGCGCCGATCTCGTCTTCACACCGACCCCGCTCACTCCAGACCGGCGCTGAGCCCATCCTCCGACAGATGAACCCGTCGATTCGCGAGCGGCAATGGGACGCCGCTATTATGCAATACCCGCGGGACGGTGGAGCCTGAAAAGCGGTATTGTGGACAACACTCGAAGTCGGAGAACAGGGAGATTCGTCTAAACTCCGTTATCGGAAGCGAAACGGCACGCAGCCTCAGATGCAATCGGACATTCGGAACACCTCGGATTTCGGGGCCGACAGATTCGGGCGGCAAGGTCGATCAAAGCGTAATGATAACGTGCGGGGTCATCGGGATCCACCGCCGCGGCCGCGAGCGAGCGCATCGCTTTGCGCCGCCGGGCTTCGCCGTCCGTGCGGACGCCGAAAACGCGACCCAGAACGCGTACAGTATTCGTGTCGATAAGCGGTTGATTCTTACCATCGGAGAAGCAAGCGATAGCGGAACTTACATAATCGCCAGCTCCCGGCAATCGTCGGACTGCCTCGGCATCCGCAGGTAGATTTCGACCGTACTGCGCATGCGCTTCCCGGATGAACGCAGCCGCGTCTCTGGCGCGCCATTCGAGGCCGAGCGGACGAAAACGCTCGATAATCGTCGCAGAATCCTCGTGCGCGGCCGCGTCCAGCGTTGGATAAGCGGCGATGAACGCTTCGTAGACAGGCGTCACCTGTTCGGCTCTTGTGCGGCGGAGCATGAGTTCGGCTATGGCAGTACGGTATGGCGTCCGGTTGTGTCGCCATGGAAAGTCACGCGCATGCGATTCGTACCAGCGTCGCAGCGCGATCCGCACCGCATTGATCCGGGCGTTATCGTCATATCCATGTTCGTTGCTCACACCCATGAGATACCCGATCCGCAGCGCAGCATGCGAGTTCAGGTCCGGATCTGTTGGGTATGCTTATGGCGATGTTCCGGTTCTGCCAATCCGCTTCGAGTTAATATTACGATGATGCGCATCCACTCGAGCGCGGCGGCGGATCCATGAAAGCCCCGGGCATATCAGGTGCAGGAGGTTAGCTCGCCCCGATGGATAGGTCAACGGCGCACCCCCTAATCTGTTCTGCCGCGAGCGCGATATGTGAACCTGAGGCCGCCCCGCGCTGCCGCGTTGCGGAAACTCCGTCACCCAGTTCCTTGCCAGGATTCACCTTCATCGATCTGTTTGCCGGCATCGGCGGAATCCGACTCGCCTTCGAACAAGCAGGCGGTCACTGCGTATTTTCGTCTGAATGGGATCCGTATGCCCGGAAGACCTACGAGGCGAACTTCGGCGAGCAGCCGCACGGGGATATCACCAGAATCGATCCTTCCGACATACCCGATCACGACATTCTTACCGCTGGTTTTCCCTGTCAGCCGTTCAGTATTGCCGGGGTTACCAAGCATAACGCTCTCGGCATAGCTCACGGTTTTTCGCATCCAACCCAGGGCACGCTGTTTTTCAGCATCGCTCAGATCCTCAAAACCAAGCGGCCCCGGGCCTTCTTGCTCGAAAACGTGAAGAACCTCAGGTCCCACGATCGGGGGCGGACGTTTCAAGTCATCATGACTACGCTTGAGCAAGAACTGGGATACCAGACCTACGATGCCGTACTCGATGCTCGTTATCTGGTGCCGCAGCATCGCGAACGCATCTATCTGGTTGGGTTCCGCGACGAGACGCATTTCCGATTTCCGACGCTCGAAGATCGCGGCCCCCGTCTTCGCGATATTCTAGAGCCCGCAGTCGACGCCAAATACAACCTAACGCCCCATTTGTGGGATTATCTACAAGCGTACGCAGCAAAGCATCGAGCGAAAGGTAATGGATTTGGATATGGCCTTACGTCCGTCGACGGCATTGCCCGCACCCTGAGCGCTCGTTACTACAAGGATGGAGCGGAAATCCTGATACCCACGGATGGTCCGACACCCCGCCGACTTACTCCGCGGGAATGTGCCCGATTGATGGGCTTCCCCGATGAGTTCAAGATCGTCTGTTCCGATACGCGGGCCTATCGGCAGTTCGGCAACTCCGTCGTCGTACCTGTGGTCGCGAGAATCGCCCAGGGCATCGCGGATGCACTTGCACCGGAGACGAGCCGACCAGCCTCAGAAGCGCGGGTCTACACCCAGCTTCGATTGCTCGAGTGCAAACAGGGTTATGCGAACGGATCCACTGGGTGATTGGCGACCGCATTGAGGACGTCACGGGGAACGTGAACGATAACCTGAAATGCGTTCTATCCAGACTTCGCGCAGCCGGGGCCTCCCGGGTGTTCGCCAAATACCTTCGCCGAAACAACAACAGCCGCCAGCAGATCTACCTCGCGCGAGGGGACTGGCAGGCCTTGCACGCGCTGCCTCTCGGGCCGATCCGCCGGTGCAAGCCAGCCGCCCCGCCAGGATCATCTACCGCCCACACACGGGATAACTATAAGGCGAGTCTCGACTTCAAATGGCTGGATGTGCATGGCAATCTCCATCACGCCCCGGAAGCGCAGTTGATCCTGTACCCGAAGTATCCTGAAATCAGGCTGGGCAGTTTACAGGCACGCGCCGACTGGGCTCCCCACGATCTGTTATCCGAGCAATCTGATGGCCGTGTGTTATTGCTCGGGATCCGACCGGATGGCTGGATTATCGGTGTATTACTTGCGCGCGATTCTCTCGCTGCCATGGAGTTCGCGGCATCCCGTCAACAACCTGAGGACAATGGCGTCCTCGTTGAGATCCCTATCTCGGACGCTCTCGATTCCCGGGAGGAACTGCTACGGGAACTGGCCCGAATCCATCGCCTTGGGTGGATCGGTTCCAAACGTCTGAATCCGCATGGCGAGGTTGTTCCGTGTAAGGCTCTGCATTGCGGGGGATATACGCTTGAGGCTGAGCTCGGGATCATACCGAATGGACGCGCTGATCCGGACTATCTCGGCTGGGAGATCAAGCAGCTTCAGTCGCGTTCCATCACCCGTCCCCTTTCCGGTGGAGCCATAACGCTGATGACACCCAACCCTGATGGCGGAATCTACGCCGAGGTCGGAGCCCAGGAGTTCTTGCGCCGATATGGCTACCCGGATCAACGCGGCCAGCCGGATCGGATTAACTTCGGCGGTGTTCACCGAGCGGCCAGGTGGTGTGACAACCGGCCCAAGGGAGGTCATTGCACTACGATTGAACTGTACGGATACGATCGGGCCAGCGATCGCTTCAAAGATCCCGTAGAGGGACAAATACGTCTTGTCGACGCGCAGGACAACATCCTGGCCAGCTGGAGCATCGAAGGGCTCCTTCGTCACTGGCAGCGGAAGCACGCAAAGGCCGCTTACATACCTTCCGAAGCAGCGAAGAACCCACAACGATACCGATACGGCCACCTTGTTACGCTGGCCGAGGGCACGAGTCTTTCGAGGTTCTTTCGTGCCATTGCGGATGGCAGGATCTATTATGACCCTGCTCCGAAGCTCGAACACGCATCAACGGCCTCGCCGCGATGTAAGGAGCGCCATCAGTTTCGAACGACTCCCGCCGATTTGGACGCTCTGTATGATGCAACGGAAGTAATCGACGTCCTCGCAGCCCGCACGTAGGCTGCATCATCATGCGGGATCCGCCGCAATAACCCATCGCGCGTACCCGCGGCGAGGGGGAGGGTACAATCGCCGCGGTATGCGGATTACGTTTCTGGGATCGGGCACGTCGCACGGCGTCCCGATGATCGGATGCAGCTGTGCCGTCTGCTGCTCCGTCGATCCGCGCGACAAGCGGCTCCGACCGTCGATCCTGGTGGAGGAGGGCGATCGGACGATCCTGGTCGATACGACTCCGGACCTCCGAACCCAGGCGCTCAGGGCGCATCTGTGTCGCCTGGATGCCGTCTTGATCACCCATACCCACGCCGACCACATCTTCGGCCTGGATGAACTCCGACGCCTGAACCATCTGATGGGCGCCGAGATCCCGGTCTACGGAGACGCAGGCGCCCTTAAGGATATCCGCCGCATCTTCGAGTATATCTTCGTCCCAACGCAAATGGGAGGCGGAAAACCCCGCATCCGCCTGATCGAAGCGACCGAGCGGTTCCTCGTCCAGGATCTCCCGGTTCAGGCGATCCCGGTATTGCACGGCGCCCTGCCCATCCTGGGCTATCGCTTCGGCAATGCAGCCTACGTTACCGACGTCAGCTGCATACCTCCGACCTCTCTGCAGCGGCTCCAGGGGCTGGACGTGCTGATTCTGGACAGCGTGCATCCGGCGCCCCACCCGACGCATCTCGGCCTCCAGGAAGCGCTGGCCGTGGTCGATGCGCTGCAGCCTCGTCGGACCTTCCTCACGCACCTCTCCCATCTCTACAGTCACGCAACCGAGGAGACGATACTTCCGGCCCACGTCCGATTTGCCTACGACGGCCTGATTCTCGAGATCGCCGACTAGCCCGGCGCCGGTCCTATCCGTTCACAGAGTCTGTGAACGGTGCGTGAACGCTCCGAACGTATGATGAGGTCCAACCATGGTCCGGCGTCGCCGGCTCGTGGCCGAACCCTATCGATGGAGTTGGGTCTGTGGAGGCTGGGGAATCGATGGAGATCCTGGTCGTAGACAGCAACCGATACGAGGCGGAACTAACATCCCGCGTTCTGGGTCGGTATGTCCGCAATCCGATCCGGGTGGTCCAGGATGGCCGGGAGGCGATGGCCCTCGTGTTCGGCATCGGCGAACGGCTCGGGCGGTCGCCCAGGATTCCGCAGCTGATCCTGATCGATACGCATCTGCAGATCACGGATGTCTCGGAGCTGGTCCGCACCTTCCAGACGGACCCACGCACCGCGCACGTGCCGGTGATCCTGATGGCCTCCTCACAGGCGGAGTGCGAGGCGCGCGCTGACAGCCAGGAACCGGGCTGCACGATGATCGTGAAGCCCCTGGATCTTACCAAGTTAGCCGAAGCGCTGCATAACGCCGAGATGCACTGGGCGCTGCTCCGGGTGGAGGTCATACCCCAGCGTACGATTCCCTTTCGAGTGACGGTCTGACCGGCCTCCTGGGCCGGTCGGATCCGATGCGACCGATCACCGCAGTCCGATTGGACCGATCACCCATCGCCCAGGGCGCCGACGGCTAGAGCGGCGCGTCGTCGTAACGATCGCCCAGAATGGCCGTCAATCGCTTGACCTCTTCGGCCCGGTCGGCCGGACAGATCAGCGTCGCCTCCGGGGTGTGGACCACCATCATCCCCTCGCAGCCGACCATGGCGACGATGTGCCCGGCAACGCCCGACACGACCAGCGTATCGCGGCAATCCAGGAGGACCGCCCGCCCGCCTGCCGCCCGATTGCCCGCCTCATCGGGCTCCAGTGTGCGCGCGTACGCCGGCCAGCTCCCGACGTCCAGCCACTCGAGCTGCATGGGCACGCCGAGGACCTGGAGCCGTTCGTCCTGGGACGCGGGCTCCATGACCGCGTAGTCGATGCTGATCTTGCGGAGCGTCGGATAGACCTCGGCCAGGGTCCGATCGTAGTCCGCCGTACCGATGGCCGCCCCGATTCTGCTCAGTCCCTGGCGCACATCGGGGGTGTAGCGGGCGATACAGTCCAGAAGCGTATCGGCCCTCCAGACGAACATGCCGCTGTTCCAGAGGTAGCGCTCGGGCCCCGCATCATAGAACTCCCTGGCCCTGGCGGCGTCGGGTTTTTCGCGAAATCGGCGGACGATGCGGACACCCCCCTCGACCTCGTCGCCGAGCTGCAGATAGCCGAAGCCGGTCGCGGGCTCCGTCGGTCGGATGCCGAAGGTAACCAGCGTCCCGGGCTCCCGTTCGACAAGCCGGAAGGCATGGTCGAGATAGGCCTGGAATGCCTCATCGGGGCCGATGAGGTGGTCGGCTGTGACAACCGCGAAGACCGCCTCTGAGTCCCGAAGGCTCAGGAGCAGAGCGGTAAGGCCGACGGCGTTGAGGGTGTCACGCCCTTCCGGCTCCCCGACCCAGTTCGCCGCAGTGAGGTCCGGCGTCGCCTGGAGGATCGCCTCGCGGTGGGCGTCCGAAGCGCAGATCAAGACACGGTCGGCGGGGAGGAGCCCCTGGAGCCTCGACCAGGCCATGCCGAGAAGCGTCCGCCCGCCGATGAACGGAATCAGCTGTTTGGGCTGACTTCTCCTGCTCATGGGCCAGAGCCGGGTGCCGGAGCCCCCCGCCATGATCATCGCATACCGCATGGGTCCCATCCTTTCCTGGAGCCGACCGGCAGTTCCCCGCTCGACCGAATGATCCCGCCCTGTCCCCTCGTTGCGAAGGCTAGATGGCCCTGCTCTGCGCTTCGACGAGCTGGCGGCGCGTCGCTTGAAGCCGCTGATCGATCAACATCGCGAACCGCTTCAACAGCTCGTAGCCCAGATGCGGGTCCGCCTCGCACTTCGCCCTCAGACACAACCCATCGAGCGCGAAAGCCCGTACGTCGGTGACGCATCGCGCATCGAAGCGCCATCGGTACGGAGGGACGAGCCACGACCATCCGACCACCTGTCCAGCTTCCAGGGTCTGCAGCGGTAGACTGCCGAGCTCCAGGTTGAAGACCTCCAGAACGACCGAGCCCTCCCGTATCAAGTAGAACCGGTCCGCCTCCTCGCCTTCACGGAACAGGATCTTTCCAGGGTCCATGCGGACATTGCTCGCGCAGCCTGCGACCGTCTTCAGCGACTCATCGTCGAGATCCTGAAAGAATGGGTGTTCTGAGAGCGTTCTCTCCATTGTGTTCATCACAGCCGTCCATGCCGCGTAGTAGCGGCAGACCGCCGCGCGATAGCGGCAGTCGCCGCAAGGGCATTATACGACGGACCAGCGGAACGGGCAAGTTCGCGGTGGCGCCGACCCTGCGCCCCGCGCCCCGATGCTGAGCGGAGCGGTCGGACCCGGCCTATTCTTCGACCCGGAGCCAGTTCTCCACCGAGCGCACTTCCGGGATCGTCTGGAGTTCGGCCAGCGCCGAGCGGATGTCGGCCTCCAGGACGTTGTGCGTGACCCAGATCGCTTCGGCGGTATCGTGGGCATCCACGGAACCGGGGGCGTTGGCGCGAACCGACGCGATGCTCACGTTGTGTCGGCCGAAGACGCCGGCAATGGCCGCGATGGAGCCTGGGCGATCGCTGACGTACATTCGGATATAGTACCGGGTGACGACCGTCTCGATCGGGAGCAGCCGCTTGTTCTGGAAGCAGGTGCAGGCGATCCGTCCCGTCGAGCCGTGGAGGATGTTGCGGCAGACGTCCATGATGTCGCCGACGACGGCGCTGCCCGTGGGCATCATGCCGGCGCCCTGGCCATAGAACAGGACGTCGCCCACGGCATGGCCCCGGAGGAGAATGGCGTTGAACGGCCCCGATGTCGAGGCCAGCGGCTGACCTTGACGAACCAGCGCCGGATGCACGCGGACCTGGATCGCGTCCTCACCCGCGGACTTGCCGATCGCCAGCAGCTTGATCACATAGCCCATCTCCCTGGCATGTTCGATGTCGTGTGCCGTGACCCGGGTAATCCCCTCCGTGTAGACCTTCGTGGTATCCACACGGCTGGTAAAGGCGATCGAGCTGAGGATCGCGATCTTGTACTGCGCGTCATACCCTTCTACGTCGTTGGTCGGATCGGCTTCGGCATAGCCGCTGGCCTGCGCGTCTCGAAGGACATCGGCCAGCTCCGCCCCCTCCTCGGTCATTCTGCTGAGGATGTAGTTGGTGGTGCCGTTGACGATCCCTTTCACCTCGGTGATCCGATTGCCCGCCAGGGCGCTCTTCATCGCCTGGATGATGGGAATGCCGCCGCCGACGGACCCCTCGAACATGAAGTCGACGCCTTGCTCCGAAGCTCGATGCATGGGCTCATGGCCATCCTTCGCGATGAGCTCCTTGTTCGCGCTGACCACCGACTTGCCGTTCTCAATCGCCCTGAGCACGTACTCCCTGGCCGGATGGACCCCGCCGATGAGTTCGCATACGATCCGGATGCCAGGATCGTCCAGCACCGCTCCCACATCATCGGTCAAAAGCGCAGGATCGACATCGACCATCCTGGGTTTCTTCGTATCACGCACGGCGATCCGCTTGATCCGGACGCGAGCGCCGACCTTCCGCTCGATGGCCTCTCGGTTCTCCTCCAGCGTTCGGACGGCCCCGGACCCGACGACGCCCAGGCCCAGCAGCCCGATCTCAATCGTCTCCAATCAGTTCATCCTCACCTTCTGTCTCATGCCGCAGATACAGGAGCGGTTGGCCGGGACGCACCAGCTCGCCGTCGCTGACGGCCACCTCGTCGACGATGCCCGCGTATTCGCTGGGAATCTCTGAGAACACCTTCATGGCCTCAATAAGGCCGATCGTCTGCCCCGCTTCGATGCTGTCGCCCACCTGAACGAACGGCTCTTCACCGGGCGACGGCGCCGCGAAGAAGACGCCGACCATCGGCGATTGGACTGCGAGGCGGGCGTCTCTGGGCCCGTCGGCCTCGGTGATCGTCGGTGCGGGCGGAGGCGCATCCCCGGGATCGCCGGTCCCCCGGACAACGTACCGCACGCCTCCCTCTTCGACGATGAGTTCCGTCAGGTGTCGCGTCTCAACGAGCCGGATCAGGCGTTCGAGGCGTTCGAGATCAGGCGCTTCTTCACTCATGCGCATACCGTACCCGATTGGACGGCGGAAGACGGCTCGTATCGACGATCAGAGGTCATCGTCGCTGAGGCGCACTTCATACACATCGGCGTCATCGCTGGAGGCCTCCTCAATCCTGCGCAGGTAGGGGACACCGGCCTCCATCGGAGATGCCGACAGCAGGGCCGCCGTTGCCTCGTCCCGCGTCTCCTCTCGCTTCTGACTGAAGATGAGATACCGGACGCGAGTCGATCGGAGGAGCTCCTTCCGCCAGGCATCCGGAGTGTCCGGCAGCAGGAATCGGAGCCAGCGGTTCATCGAGGCGCCGAAATCGGGCGTCTCCCCCCAGTGCCCCGCATCCACGGCTCTGCCCGTGATGCCAGGCGCCAGACAGGCGACCGTCGTATCGACAAAGCCTGGCCGGCCATCGGGACCGACCGCCGCCCAGGGCAGGGGTTGAACGACGGCTTCCCCGGGCGCATGGGCGGCGATCCAATCCAGGGCGGACCGCTCGCCCCGCAGCATAAAGGCCCGGACCGACTCGCCGCCATAGCGGAGCGCGCCTCGATCACGCAGCATGAATCGTACGTTCGTGCCGCTCAGCAGAAGGAGGATCAGGGCGATGACCGCCCGCCGGCGCGGCCCGGACCAACGGTCGCAGGCCGACGCGATGCCGATGCCGGCAAGCATCGCGATCGGGATATGCGCGCCCATCAGCAGCTTCCGTTGAAAGGCGAAGGGCAGATAGGCGACCCCGATGTTCACGATCGCCCAGGCCCAGAGAAGCCCGATTCCCCCGGCGGTCACGCCGGCCTCAGGGCCCGCGTCGGGATGGCGCGGAGCCCGGCACGCGAGCGCAGCGGCGGGGAGCAGCAGCCCGAAGCCCAGGAGAACCCAGGGCAGCGACGGGGTCAGCGTGGCGACCGCAACACGCCGCGCGAAGACCTCTTCGGTACGGTAGATCCAGAACATGTGGCCGGAGGAGAGGGCTCCGGGGAGGCCGGCCGCGAGCATCCGCAGCGGCGTGCCCCGGTCCGGCACGAACGGCGGTGCGCATCGGCCCCCACGAAGGCGCGCCGCACCGGCGACGCCGACGATCGCCAGCCATACGGCGCTCAGGGTGATGATATCGTACGTATGGACGTTGCCCAGAATACAGGCGAAGGCTCCGGCGCCGAGGGCATGCCGGAAGCTTCGGCGGCGCTCCGCCTCGATGAGACAGATCAGCGTCGCGAGCATCAGAACGAGCGATACCGTAAACAGCGGATACAGGTAGAGGCTCAGAAAGGTGACCGCTTCGGGCTGCCATGTGTCGACCGGTCCGGCGAACCCCCGTTCCCAGAGCCCGGGGATCCATCCAAGGCCCGAGCTCAGAGCCACCGTGAGGAACGCCGTCCGCCTCTGCAGGGGGGCGCTCAGCAGCAGTTCGCCGAGCCTCCAGACGAGCATCAGACACACGGGTATCGACGCCAGACGCGCGGCATGATAGACCGCGATAGCGGGCATTCCGGTCCAGCGGCTCAGAGCGCCGAGAATCAGAAAGAACAGATTGAACTGATGGCCTGCCTGCGGGAGGGTCGTGAAGAGGTTGCGCTGGGTCCAGGAGCCGTCGGCGTACTGGCGCATCCACGAAAGATAGACCGCGTGGTCCGTGACGTTGTAGGCGCACCATGTGTAGAGCCCGTAGAGCGGCGCGATCCCCTGCAGCGTCCGATCATAGAGATTGGGCAGACACGTCAGAGCCGCGATCCCCAGGGCGGTCCGGAACGCCCATCGGCGCCCGAGGCCATCGGCTGGCGTCTCCACCGCGCCGATCCTTCTCAGATCCCGAGCTGATCGAACGTATGGTCCAGATGCTGGAGATGGAGTCGGACATCGAAGCATCGGCGGACCTGTTCCGGCGTCAGCTTATCGATCACCGTCGGATCGGCCTCGATCGCCTCCCGGAAGTCCATCCCTTCGTCCCACGTCCGTGCCGCGTTTCGTTGTGCGACCCCGTACGCCTCTTCCCGGCTCAGACCTGCGGCGATGAGCGCGAGCATCACCTGCTCCGAGGCGACCAGACCGCCCATCATGCCCAGATTCCGCTCCATGTTGTCCGGATGGATCACGAGCCCGTCCAGGATATCGGCGAACTTCCAGAGCATCCAGTCCGTCAGGGCGCAGACGTCGGGCAGCGCGATCCGTTCCACGGAGGAGTTGGAGAGATCCCGTTCATGCCACGTGGCCATGTTCTCGAGAACCGGCAGCAGCATCCCGCGAACGACGCGCGCCAGGCCCGTAACGGTCTCGCAGTTCCAGGGATTGCGCTTGTGGGGCATGGCCGAAGAGCCCTTTTGCCCTTTGGCGAACCGCTCCTGAACCTCGAGGATCTCCGTACGCGCCAGATTCCGGATCTCCGTGGCGAAACGCTCCAGCGATCCGGTCAGCACGGCCAGCGCGCAGACAAACTGGGCGTGACGGTCCCGGGTAATGATCTGAGTCGAGAACGGCGCCGGCTCCAGACCAAGGGCCGCGCAGACAGCGCGTTCGATCTCGGGCGCGATGTTGGCATGCGTGCCCACGGCGCCGGAGATCTTTCCGACCGCAATGGTCCGCCGAGCGTCGGCCAGCCGCTCGAGGTTCCGGTTCATTTCATCGAGCCAGCCGGCGAGCTTGAACCCGAAGGTGATCGGCTCCGCATGGATGCCGTGGGTGCGGCCGATCTCGAGGGTGTGGCGGTGCTCACGGGCGATGCGGCGAATGACCTCCCGCAGCCGTTCGGCCCGGCCGATGATGAGATCGGCGGCGTCGCGCAGGGCCATCGAGAGCCCGGTGTCGACGACATCGTACGAGGTGATGCCGTAATGGACGTACCGGCCTTCGTCGCCCAGATGCTCCTGCACGTTCTTGACGAACGCCATGACATCGTGCCGGGTTTCCAGCTCAATCTCCGCCATCCGAGCCAGATCGAAGGATGCGCCGGCGCGGATGGCCGCCGTCACTCCCGACGGGATGGAGCCATGAGCTTCGAGCGCGGCGCACACGGCGATCTCGACGTCGAGCCAGCGCTGGGTGCGGGCTTGCATGGACCAGAGCGCGCCCATTTCCGGCGTTGTGTAGCGGTCAATCACGATCGTTGTTCCTGTGTTGGTCGTTGATAGAGCCCATCGCGGGCGGTTCCACGCCGGCCGATCGCGTCACAGGGGTCGCGGCGCATCGATGTAGAGAATACCCGTGTCGTTCCCCCTTCCGGCAATCCCGCCGCACCGTTGACCCCGGTTGCTGAGCCTGTCGAAGCATCCGGGGTTTTCATGTGTGATCGATGATGGTTCTCGGATCCGATGGGCGGGCGCGCCTTCGACAGGCTCAGGCGCCGGTTCGCCTGATCAATGCTAGGCCTCGGATCCAGCGGCATACCCCGGTTGCTGAGCCTGTCGAAGTAGCCGGGGTTTCCATGCCTGATCGGTGATGGTTCTCGGATCCGATGGGCGGTTGCGCCTTCGACAGGCTCAGGCGCCGGTTCGCCTGATCGGCATTAGTGTCGGATCCGACTACGCGAGGAACAGAGACTGAAGGACCCCCGCACACGGTTTCAATGCCTGATCGGCATTAGTGTCGGATCCGACCAGCAACTCGCGGATCTGCGCTCCCTCGATTGGGAGGTTTCAATGCCTGATCGGCATTAGTGTCGGATCCGACCGGGCATCGGCGAAGACTGGGTCAATGTCGTTACGGGTTTCAATGCCTGATCGGCATTAGTGTCGGATCCGACTGCGTTACCTTCGTGTATTCAATGTGGACAGTACCAATCGTTTCAATGCCTGATCGGCATTAGTGTCGGATCCGACCGCGGCCCTCCTCGCCGACGCGTTCGGCTTTGGAGCCGACCTGTTTCAATGCCTGATCGGCATTAGTGTCGGATCCGACCGGCGACCCAGACACCGAAAGACGGTGCTGCCACTCCGTTTCAATGCCTGATCGGCATTAGTGTCGGATCCGACCTCCGCACGTGGAAGAGATGGCCCGCGAACCTCTGGATGGTTTCAATGCCTGATCGGCATTAGTGTCGGATCCGACTACCGGCAACATGCGTGTTATGGCAGGAGGAACGCAGACGTGTTTCAATGCCTGATCGGCATTAGTGTCGGATCCGACGAGGGTTAATGAAGACGACTACATGTTCTATACGTAGTTTCAATGCCTGATCGGCATTAGTGTCGGATCCGACTCGGGGCGATCGTGCGCGCCATCGACGCTTGGGCTGGCGGGTTTCAATGCCTGATCGGCATTAGTGTCGGATCCGACGGTGTCCAGTACCTCGGTGAGTGGGCATCGCTCACCAGTTTCAATGCCTGATCGGCATTAGTGTCGGATCCGACTGTTGTAGGCGAGCCCAGTTAGGCCCGCGCCGCTTTCGGACGTTTCAATGCCTGATCGACATTAGTGTCGGATCCGACGTTCTTCGGGAAATGCGTTCGGACTTGACTGACATAGTTTCAATGCCTGATCGGCATTAGTGTCGGATCCGACCTGGCGAGGACTACGGCGAGGTGTCGGCGGGGGCCGGCAGTTTCAATGCCTGATCGGCATTAGTGTCGGATCCGACTACCATTCTGACCGCCATCGTTTCCCGGAATGTACCGTTTCAATGCCTGATCGGCATTAGTGTCGGATCCGACGGGGGAACGGCCCGCTCCTGGCTCATGCGCGAGGCGTTTCAATGCCTGATCGGCATTAGTGTCGGATCCGACGGTTCGACCGCGCCCGCCTTCAGCGCGCGGACTTCACCGTTTCAATGCCTGATCGGCATTAGTGTCGGATCCGACAAGGAGATACGCAATGACTAGACGACACTTCGAGGACCGTTTCAATGCCTGATCGGCATTAGTGTCGGATCCGACCAGAGGAAGTAGACGTACGAGGAAGCAGGAGTACGTGTTTCAATGCCTGATCGGCATTAGTGTCGGATCCGACCAGATGGCTGTCACTAATTGGGCGTCGCGCATCGACTGGTTTCAATGCCTGATCGGCATTAGTGTCGGATCCGACCATCGGTTGCCGAGCTGCTGGAAATGGCGGCCAAATCGTTTCAATGCCTGATCGGCATTAGTGTCGGATCCGACGACGAGGCCGCGAGCCTCGCAGCAGAAGGCGTCGACGGGTTTCAATGCCTGATCGGCATTAGTGTCGGATCCGACGGCGAGGGCGAGGCCTGGATAGTCCATGGCGCCGACCGCGTTTCAATGCCTGATCGGCATTAGTGTCGGATCCGACGACCGTACCTCCCGTTCTGCCCGCATTGCCGATCACTGTTTCAATGCCTGATCGGCATTAGTGTCGGATCCGACCTCTGCCAGAGCGTGGCGCTGTTGGCGCTGTGCCACGCGTTTCAATGCCTGATCGGCATTAGTGTCGGATCCGACCCCTGTGCTCAGAAATCGAGCTCAACAGCGCTAACGTACCACGCTTGCGCATATTCTGTCAA